>MTEY01003412.1_pt1 | contig 123795 bp, 128 predicted proteins | sample 1042721 | NCBI WGS metagenome assembly MTEY01 (sample SAMN06185809, study PRJNA358809) | soil metagenome | isolation source: soil biostimulated with seedmeal as carbon source | place: India | collected 2015-05-23 | reverse complement strand
TGGTGGGGGAAGGATTCGAACCTTCGAAGTCGATGACGGCAGATTTACAGTCTGCTCCCTTTGGCCGCTCGGGAACCCCACCACGGGGTAATGCTTTTACTGGCCTGCTTCCTGCTGGAAGCGGGGCGCATCATATCAAATGACACGCCCCTGTAAAGCGTTAGCACAAGAAAAATAAACTGGTTGCCTGATTTTTACGCGCAAAGCTGTAAAGCTAACCAATTCATTTCTCAGTCGATTAAAGAATGATCGTTCTGTTACCGTAAACGAATACGCGCTGCGCCAGCACCTGATACAGTGCACGGCTCAGAACGTTCTTCTCGACATCACGTCCGGCTCGCATCATATCTTCCGCCGTGTAGGTGTGATCCACATGAATCACGTCCTGCATAATGATCGGGCCTTCATCCAGATTGTCATTCACATAGTGCGCCGTTGCGCCGATGATCTTCACGCCACGTTCATAGGCCTGATGGTAGGGACGCGCACCAATAAAGGCGGGCAGGAAGGAGTGGTGAATGTTGATTATCTTGTTCGGAAAACGTGCCACGAAGGAGGGCGTTAACACGCGCATGTATTTCGCCAGGACAACGTAGTCAGGGCTATGTGCTTCAATAGCCTCAGCCATCAGGTTGTCGTGCTCTTCACGCGTATGGCCTTCATGGCTCACCAGCTCGAACGGAATATCAAAACGTTCAACCAGCGTACGCAGCGTCTCGTGGTTACCGATAACGGCGGCGATTTCGACATCCAGACCGCCGTAGTTTGCTTTCATCAGCAGATCGCCCAGGCAGTGCGCTTCTTTGGTCACCAGAATCACGATGCGACGACGTCCCGCAGGCGTCAACTCGCGCACGGAGCCCTCTGGCAGCGCGCTGTCCAGATCGGCAAGCAGAGTGGTGTCGTTGAAAATACCTTCCAGTTCGGTACGCATAAAGAAACGACCGGTACGGTGGTCAACGAATTCGTTGTTCTGCACGATATTCAGTTCATGTTTGTAACAGATGTTGGTAATTCGTGCGATCAGCCCTTTTTGATCGGGACAGATGGTGCGCAGAACTTTACGTTGTAGTGATTGCATCGCCGGGAAATCCTGTTTGAGTATTTGCGAAGTCTCGGTTGTCGGGCGTTACTGCCCGCAACACTTTTTAAATTTTTTACCTGAACCACAAGGGCAGGGATCGTTACGACCAAACTGTGGGCGCGTTCCGTCAATATAATACCATTGCCCGCTTTCCTTTAAGAATCGGGAACGCTCGATAATCGCGCCAGATTTATCGTGTTCAGTAAACCGGGCGACAAAGCTGACGTAACCTTCGTTGTCGTGACTGCCGGGTGCGGATTCATAAACCGTAAGACCGAGCCACTGGGTATTGGCGAACCCGGCTTCGATCTCCTGTCTGAAACCGGCGGCCTGGCAGGTGGGGTGCCAGGTTTTAATCAGGTAGTCTGCGTCTTTGATCACAAAAGCGGTATAACGTGAACGCATAAGGTGTGATGGGTCTGGTGCAACCTGATCGCCAGAAAGATATCGCTGGCAACATAGGCTATACTCCAGAGCGCTACCACAGGGGCAGAGTTGAGACACGATTCTCTTCCTGGAACAAAAAATTAAGGGCGTAAAACGCTTCGGGTAGCACCATGTTAACTGAGCTGTTGCGTCGACGCTATGTCGGGAATCCAGGGGAAGTAAAACAGGGCTAATGAGAAAGGTTAAAATTGGACTGGCGCTGGGCTCAGGTGCAGCCCGCGGATGGTCACATATCGGCGTGATAAATGCCTTAAACCAGATGGGCGTCGATGTCGATATTGTTGCAGGGTGCTCGATTGGATCGCTGGTGGGGTCCGCCTATGCGTGTGGAAAACTGCCGGAACTCGAAACATGGGTGCGATCCTTCAGCTATTGGGACGTGCTGCGCCTGATGGACCTTTCCTGGCAGCGTGGCGGGTTGCTTCGCGGTGAACGCGTCTTTAACCAGTTCCGTCAGATTATGCCTCTCCAGGATTTCAACGACTGTCAGATGCCTTTCGGCGCCGTGGCGACGAATCTCAGTACGGGGCGTGAGCTTTGGCTGACCGAAGGGGATATCCACCTTGCCGTTCGTGCCTCCTGCAGCATGCCGGGGCTAATGGCACCTGTCCCGCATAACGGCTATTGGCTCGTTGATGGCGGGGTCGTTAACCCGGTGCCAATCTCTCTGACACGTGCGATGGGGGCTGATATTGTGATTGCCGTCGATTTACAGCACGACGCTCACCTGATGCAACAAGACCTCATGCCTGTCAATCTGCAAAGTGAAGATGCTGAGGGCGAGAAACTGGCCTGGCATGAACGCTTACGCGGTCGCATTGGTCGTATGGCTGCACGCCGCTCGGTAACCGCGCCGACGGCAATTGAGATCATGACGACGTCCATCCAGGTGCTTGAAAACCGCCTGAAACGTAACCGTATGGCGGGCGACCCACCGGATATTCTGATTCAACCCTATTGTCCACAAATTTCTACCCTTGATTTCCATCGGGCTGAGGCCGCCATCGCAGCGGGATCTTTAGCCGTCGAAAAGAAAATGGACGAATTATTGCCATTTGTGCGAACCGCACGTTGAGCACCTTTTTTTGACTACTTCAGCAAAATCTGACAGGCGATAGTGCCGATAGCATGCCACTATTTAGTAACTGTCAGCCAGGGGAGGAACCATGACGCAGCCATTGGCCGGAAAACACATTTTGATTGTTGAAGACGAGCCCGTTTTCCGATCGCTACTGGATTCGTGGTTATCCTCGCTGGGGGCAACCACTGCCCTGGCTGAAGATGGTGTCGACGCGCTGGAAAAAATGGTCAGTATCACGCCCGATCTGATGATCTGTGATATCGCAATGCCGCGGATGAATGGCCTGAAGCTGGTTGAACATCTGCGTAATGAGGGTAACCAGACCCCCATTCTGGTGATCTCCGCGACGGAAAATATGGCGGATATTGCCAAAGCATTGCGTCTGGGGGTGCAGGATATTCTGCTGAAACCAGTAAAAGATCTGAACCGGTTGCGTGAAACGGTGCTGGCATGCCTTTATCCGAATATGTTTAATTCCCGCGTTGAGGAAGAGGAGCGCCTTTTCCAGGACTGGGATGCACTGGTCAGTGATCCGCCTGCCGCAGCGAAGCTGTTGCAGGAACTTCAGCCACCGGTACAACAAACTTTTTCACATTGTCGAATAAATTATCGTCAGCTGGTGGCTGCTGACCAGCCCGGACTGGTGTTGGATATTGCGCCACTGTCGGATTCGGATCTTGCGTTTTATTCCCTGGATGTCACCCGTGCAGGCGATAATGGTGTATTAGCGGCGTTATTACTTCGTGCGCTATTTAACGGTCTGTTGCAGGAGCAGTTATCGCATCAGGGGCAACGGCTTCCTGAGTTAGGCAGTTTGCTGAAACAAGTTAACCAGCTTTTTCGCCAGGCCAATTTACCAGGACAATTTCCCCTGTTGGTAGGTTATTACCACAGTGGATTGAAAAATCTTATCCTCGTGTCAGCAGGTCTGAACGCCTCACTGAATACCGGGGAACATCATATTCAGGTTAGCAACGGTGTGCCGCTGGGTACATTGGGTACGGCTTATCTTAATCAAATTAGCCATCGCTGTTCCTCCTGGCAGTGCCAAATTTGGGGCGCCGGGGGACGGTTGCGGTTAATGTTGTCCACGGAATAAGCAGTTGGATTTTAATTTTAAGATTGCCTTACCTGTGTTTTGCGGGGAGTGCTACTATCGCTGCCCAGATTCATGCGTATTTATCCTAATTGATCGGCAACGCGTTCTTTTCAGACCCGGACTGTGGGACGAGGCTGATATACTCAACGCGTTATTTAATGCATAAAAGTTCAAAACTTGAACAGCTCAGGAGAATTTGAATGGCTGCCCTAAATTCGAAAGTCAGAAAGGCCGTCATCCCGGTAGCGGGATTGGGGACCAGGATGTTACCAGCAACTAAGGCAATTCCTAAAGAAATGCTGCCACTGGTTGATAAGCCATTAATTCAGTATGTCGTAAACGAATGTATCGCGGCCGGCATCACTGAAATTGTGCTGGTTACGCATTCATCTAAAAACTCTATCGAAAACCATTTCGATACCAGTTTCGAACTTGAAGCCATGCTGGAAAAACGCGTTAAGCGTCAGCTGTTAGAAGAAGTTCAGTCTATTTGCCCTCCACACGTCACCATTATGCAGGTACGTCAGGGGCTGGCTAAAGGTCTGGGCCACGCAGTATTGTGTGCACATCCTGTTGTGGGTAATGAGCCTGTCGCGGTCATTCTGCCAGACGTTATTCTGGACGAATACGAATCTGACCTCTCTCAGGATAACCTGGCCGAGATGATCAAACGCTTCGACGAAACGGGTAGCAGCCAGATTATGGTTGAGCCTGTCGACGACGTCACCGCTTACGGTGTGGTTGACTGCAAAGGCGTTAATCTGGAACCGGGTGAAAGCGTACCAATGGTGGGCGTCGTAGAGAAGCCTAAAGCCGATGTCGCGCCGTCTAATCTGGCGGTAGTTGGTCGCTATGTCCTGAGCGCAGAAATCTGGCCACTGCTGGCGAAGACGCCTCCAGGAGCAGGGGATGAGATCCAGCTGACCGATGCCATCGATATGCTGATCGAGAAAGAGACAGTAGAAGCTTACCATATGAAAGGTAAGAGCCATGACTGCGGTAATAAACTCGGTTATATGCAGGCCTTTGTTGAATATGGCATCCGCCACAATTCACTGGGTGAAGAATTTAAAGCCTGGTTGAAAGAAAGCGTGGGTATTAAAAAATAACCCCGTCAGCGAATGATCAAGACCGGTGAGGCGATGCCCACCGGTTTTTTTATGCCCAAAACTCACGGCTGTAACCCTGGTCTGTAAGGAACATTAAATAGCGCTATGTCCCAATATGACGGCATGTAAGGGGATGTTTGTGGAAATTGCGGGTAAAAAAAATCCCGCATTAAGCGGGATTTTTCTGAATACGTTAGGATTAATCCTTGATCAGGAAGTCGTCCAGCTGTTTACCTTGCTCATCCATGGCTTTTTTGATAACAGCAGGAGTACGACCCTGGCCAGTCCAGGTTTTCGTTTCGCCGTTCTCGTCTACATAGCTATATTTAGCCGGACGAGCAGCGCGTTTTGCTTTAGTACCGGTCTTAGCTGCAGCCATGCTGTTCAGCAATTCATTTGGATCGATACCATCAGCAATCAGCATTTCACGATATTGCTGCAGTTTACGCGTACGCTCTTCGATTTCAGCAGCAGCAGCGCTTTCTTCTTCGCGACGTTCATTAACTACAACTTCTAATTTTTCCAGCATTTCTTCAAGCGTTTCCAGGGTGCATTCTCTTGCCTGCGCACGAAGAGTACGGATGTTGTTCAGAATTTTAAGTGCTTCGCTCATTGTAGTAATCTCAAACTTATAATGGGGGGTGGTTTGTTGTCCTAATAATAGAGCGATAAATTCAGTTGTGCAATAGGTGGGAATGTAAGGAATTCAAAAAATATGGAATTATGGCCGCTATTATTAATTACGCTAACTTAAATTTCATCACCTGACAGGCTCGCTTGTTATCACGCTTAGCTGCTTAACCCGTTCGGTTGCATCTTTTTTTTGTGACATTTACCGCAGGAATTATAGTTGCAGCGGATAAATATCAGCCTTTTGTATTAGTTTCTGCCCGCGATGCAAAGGCAAAAATAGTTAATAAATAGTGAATTTTAATGAACGGTGATTCCAGTATAAAAAGAAGTGTTATCTTTAGCGGGATCGAGACATATTGCGCCTGCTGAATCAGTTTACCTCCTGTTTTATCGCATTATTTTCGTAAATTTCCTGCGGTTAACGCCGTAGAGAACCCCATAGACTGTGTGGTGTATCGCTGATGACCAGACAAAATATGGTACAATGATTCATCGGGAATATTACACATTGATTAGGGTTTGACGGCCAATGGCACAACTTTATTTCTACTATTCGGCAATGAATGCCGGTAAATCCACGGCGTTACTGCAGTCCTCCTACAATTATCAGGAACGAGGGATGCGTACCGTTGTTTACACTGCTGAAATCGACGATCGCTTTGGCGCCGGTAAGGTGAGTTCCAGAATCGGTCTTTCGTCACCGGCCAGACTGTTTAACCCGCAAACGGACCTGTTGCAGGATATTCGTGCTGAGCATACCTCACAGCCCATTCATTGCGTTCTGGTAGATGAGAGCCAGTTCCTGACGCGTGAACAGGTCCATGCGCTTTCTGAGGTTGTTGATGAACTTGATATTCCCGTTCTCTGCTACGGATTGCGCACGGACTTCCGCGGTGAGCTATTTGCCGGGAGCCAGTATTTGCTTGCCTGGTCCGATAAACTGGTCGAACTGAAAACCATCTGTTTTTGCGGTCGCAAAGCCAGTATGGTGCTTCGGCTCGATCAAGCCGGAAAACCCTATGCAGATGGTGAGCAGGTGGTGATAGGAGGCAATGAACGTTATGTGTCGGTCTGCCGTAAGCATTATAAAGAAGCGTTGTCTGTAGGCTCACTGACGGCGATACAGCACGACAACCGGAAGTAATGTTTCGGGTCACGTAAAATGCCTGATATCCGGACATAAAAAAACCCGCCAGTGGCGGGTTTTTTATCACGTTGTCAATCAGGCGCTTTTCTTCGCTTTTTTGTCAACTTTAATGGCTGGTGCTTCTGTTTTCACAGCTGCAACGTCACCTTCTTTGAACTCACGTCCGTAGAACGTATCCAGCAGGATCTGTTTCAGCTCGGAGATCAGTGGGTAGCGCGGGTTCGCACCAGTACACTGGTCATCGAATGCATCTTCAGACAGCTTATCAACGTGTGCGAGGAAATCAGCTTCCTGAACACCCGCTTCGCGGATAGATTTTGGAATACCCAGTTCAGCCTTCAGGCTTTCCAGCCATGCCAGAAGTTTCTCGATCTTCGCGGCAGTACGGTCGCCCGGTGCACTCAGACCCAGGTGGTCTGCGATTTCTGCGTAACGACGACGTGCTTGCGGACGGTCGTACTGGCTGAAAGCAGTCTGCTTGGTTGGGTTGTCATTCGCGTTATAACGGATAACGTTGCTGATCAACAGGGCGTTCGCCAGACCGTGAGGAATGTGGAACTGTGAACCCAGTTTGTGAGCCATTGAGTGGCAAACCCCGAGGAAGGCGTTCGCAAACGCGATACCGGCGATGGTTGCCGCACTGTGGACACGTTCACGGGCGACCGGGTTTTTAGACCCTTCGTTGTAAGACGCTGGCAGGTTTTCTTTCAGCAGTTTCAGCGCTTGCAGAGCCTGACCGTCAGAGAACTCAGAAGCCAGTACGGAAACATACGCTTCCAGGGCGTGGGTGACGGCGTCCAGACCACCGAATGCACACAGTGATTTCGGCATATCCATCACCAGGTTGGCATCAACGATGGCCATATCTGGAGTCAGTGCATAGTCAGCCAGTGGGTATTTCTGACCCGTTGCGTCATCTGTTACTACTGCGAACGGTGTAACTTCTGAACCTGTACCGGAAGTGGTGGTTACCGCGATCATTTTCGCTTTTACACCCATTTTCGGGAACTTGTAGATACGTTTACGGATGTCCATAAAGCGCAGCGCCAGTTCTTCGAAGTGGGTTTCTGGATGCTCGTACATCACCCACATGATTTTCGCGGCGTCCATTGGGGAACCACCACCCAGTGCGATAATCACATCTGGTTTGAAGGAGTTAGCCAGTTCGGCACCTTTGCGAACAACGCTCAGGGTTGGGTCAGCTTCAACTTCAAAGAACACTTCAGTTTCCACACCAGCGGCTTTCAGAACAGAAGTGATCTGGTCAGCGTAACCGTTGTTGAACAGGAAACGGTCAGTCACGATGAGCGCACGTTTGTGGCCATCAGTAATCACTTCATCCAGCGCGATTGGCAGAGAGCCACGGCGGAAGTAGATAGATTTCGGAAGTTTGTGCCACAACATGTTTTCAGCTCGCTTAGCAACGGTTTTCTTGTTGATCAGGTGTTTTGGACCAACGTTTTCAGAGATGGAGTTACCACCCCAGGAACCACAACCCAGAGTCAGGGAAGGTGCGAGTTTAAAGTTGTACAGGTCGCCGATACCACCCTGAGATGCAGGGGTGTTAATCAGGATACGTGCGGTTTTCATCTTCTGACCGAAGTGAGCAACACGCTCTGGCTGGTTGTCTTGGTCAGTGTACAGGCAAGAAGTGTGGCCGATACCGCCCATCGCAACCAGTTTCTCTGCTTTCTCTACCGCGTCTTCGAAATCTTTCGCGCGATACATCGCCAGAGTAGGGGACAGTTTTTCGTGAGCGAATGGTTCGCTTTCGTCGACAACTTTAACTTCACCGATCAGAATTTTGGTGGTCGCTGGAACAGTGAAGCCCGCAAGTTCAGCGATTTTATACGCTGGCTGGCCAACGATAGCCGCGTTCAGTGCGCCATTTTTCAGGATGATATCCTGAACCGCTTTCAGCTCTTTGCCCTGCAGCAGGTAGCCGCCGTGGCTGGCAAAACGTTCGCGAACAGCTTCGTAAACGGAGTCAACGACAACAACAGACTGTTCAGAAGCACAGATAACGCCGTTGTCGAAGGTCTTGGACATCAGTACAGACGCAACAGCACGTTTGATATCGGCTGTTTCATCAATAACCACTGGGGTATTACCTGCGCCTACACCGATAGCAGGTTTACCGGAACTGTATGCAGCTTTAACCATGCCAGGACCACCGGTCGCCAGGATCAGGTTAATGTCCGGGTGGTGCATCAGTGCGTTGGACAGTTCAACAGACGGTTGGTCAATCCAGCCGATCAGATCTTTAGGTGCGCCAGCAGCAATTGCAGCCTGCAGAACAATGTCTGCTGCTTTGTTGGTCGCGTCTTTCGCACGTGGGTGCGGAGAGAAGATAATTGCGTTACGGGTCTTCAGGCTGATCAGAGATTTGAAGATAGCGGTAGACGTTGGGTTAGTGGTTGGAACGATACCGCAAATAATGCCGATAGGTTCTGCAATGGTGATAGTACCGAAAGTGTCGTCTTCAGACAGTACGCCACAGGTTTTCTCATCTTTATAGGCGTTATAGATATACTCTGAAGCGAAGTGGTTTTTGATCACTTTATCTTCAACGATACCCATGCCGGATTCGGCTACGGCCATTTTAGCGAGAGGGATTCGAGCATCTGCAGCAGCCAGAGCGGCCGCGCGGAAGATTTTATCAACCTGTTCTTGGGTGAAATTGGCATATTCACGCTGGGCTTTTTTAACGCGCTCGACGAGGGCGTTCAGTTCAGCGATATTGGTAACAGCCATAATGCTCTCCTGATAATGTTTAAACTCTTTTAGTAAACCAGCGCTCGATACGTCACACAGTATAGACAGAGCCGATACGACTTGCGTAACACACAGTAAAACAATGGGTTACTTCCTGTTCCAGTACACTAATTTACTAAAAGAGCCTTACCTTAGCATCATCCCTTTTTGACAGGTGATCTCCCTGGGGGCGTAAGCAAGATTACTCACTTCTGAGTACGGAAATCATGATCTGCGTCAATTTTCCCCCAAGCTGATACCTTTCAGCAGGGTTATTTCTTTGAGATTATTCCAGTGTTAAATAATTAAGTAACTATTGGAAGTGGCGCTATCATTGCTTATACAAATATTTAACATCATGAAATGATAACGTTTTGGCGCAGATTTCTGGTGAAGTATGCGCATAAAAAGCGTATCTTCAGCGCGATTTTGACTGACTCCTGTCAGCCCCGGGGCATACGCAAAAGCGGAGCAAAATGTGATCTTATCGCTCTTTGATTTTCCTACATATTTTAAGTTTTTTATTGGTTTGTTTGCATTGGTTAACCCGGTGGGGATCATACCTGTCTTCATTAGTATGACCAGTTACCAGACGGCGGCGGCAAGGAACAAAACCAATCTCACCGCAAACCTGTCGGTCGCGATTATTCTGTTGACCTCCCTTTATCTTGGGGATGCCATCCTTCAGGTGTTCGGTATCTCAATTGATTCTTTCCGGATTGCGGGTGGGATCCTGGTGGTGACTATCGCCATGTCGATGATCAGCGGTAAGCTGGGGGAAGATAAGCAGAACAAACAGGAGAAGTCAGAAACCGCCATCCGCGAGAGCATTGGGGTGGTCCCGCTGGCGTTGCCTCTGATGGCCGGTCCCGGCGCGATCAGTTCGACGATTGTCTGGGGAACGCGCTACCACAACTGGATGCACCTTGTTGGCTTTTCTGTCGCCATCGCTGTTTTTGCTCTCTGCTGTTGGGGAGTGTTCCGCATGGCGCCCTGGCTGGTGCGCTTGCTGGGGCAGACGGGTATCAACGTCATTACCCGTATCATGGGTCTGCTATTGATGGCGCTGGGCATAGAATTCATCGTCACCGGTATTAAGAGCATTTTTCCGGGACTTTTGCACTGACATTTCATATGAAAGAACGGAGCCAACGGCTCCGTTTTTTTACGTGAATATCAGCAAATCATATAAATAAAGTTGAAATGCTTACATGTCATAATAAATTCTACTAATAATGTTCATTCCTTGCATTTCAAGAAGTTATATATTTTACCATTACCCTCCTGCACAGAAATTCTTCAATCACTCTGTTATTTTACTCACATGATACTCTTGGGCTTGCTGAGAGATAACCGAAATGATATTAGTAATTTCAACGCTCCCTTAGAGGAATGTGCTAAATAATAACCAATTGTTAAGTTTTTGTACAAAACCACTTGATGATAGCGCAGCGACGCGCTCGCAGAGAACGTTTTCTCTATCATATTGAATAATTGAGTCTTTTCCGTTATTCAATGTCAGGCAAGGCTGCCATCAAAGATTTGGTACTCGTCGTAAAAGAGAATTGCTTAACAAATTTGCAAAATGTATTGGCGTGCGTTTACGCCTTTTGATACTTTCCGGCCTAATATTTTGCAGCATAAAACAAGAAGATGAGAATTATTTTCATAAAGTCATCTTCGCGAATATCCAGTACATGTCTCAGACAGGGGAGACGTGTAAAGAATCGACGCAAGACGGCCATACGAGCGGTCAGTAATAAAGAAGTCGGTGATAGCAAGAAGTAAAAAAAAGAACCTGACAGCAGCAAAAAAAACTCCTGCGCTGTACAGGCCCCAACAGGGGATTACACAGCTGGCGAAGGCCAGTAATTATAATGAGTGGAGTACCAACACAATGTCCATCATCACAAAAAAAAATCTGGTAGCGGCGGGGATTTTAACTGCGCTAATCGCGGGCAACGCTGCAATGGCTGCGGACGTCCCTGCAGGGGTACAGCTGGCTGAGAAGCAGACGCTGGTACGTAACAACGGGGCGGAAGTTCAGTCTCTTGACCCGCATAAAATTGAGGGCGTTCCTGAGTCAAACGTCAACCGCGACCTGTTTGAAGGGCTGCTGGTGACTGACGTAGAAGGCCACCCGGCACCGGGCGTCGCCGAAAAGTGGGAAAACAAAGATTTCAAAGTCTGGACCTTCCATCTGCGTAAAGATGCGAAATGGTCCGACGGTACGCCGGTTACCGCCGAAGATTTCGTCTATAGCTGGCAGCGTCTGGCGAATCCAAATACCGCCTCTCCGTATGCGAGCTACCTGCAGTATGGCCATATCGCCAATATCGATGACATCATCGCTGGTAAAAAACCGGTCACCGATCTGGGTGTAAAAGCGATCGATGCGAATACGTTTGAAGTGACGTTGAGCGAACCTGTTCCGTACTTCTATAAGCTGCTTGTCCACCCGTCCGTCTCCCCGGTACCAAAATCCGCAGTGGAAAAATTCGGTGAAAAATGGACCCAGCCTGCCAATATCGTGACCAACGGTGCTTATAAACTGAAAGACTGGGTGGTCAACGAACGTATGGTTCTGGAGCGTAACCCGCAATACTGGGATAACGCGAAAACCGTGATTAATCAGGTAACCTACCTGCCAATCTCTTCAGAAGTGACTGACGTTAACCGCTACCGCAGCGGCGAGATCGACATGACCTATAACAACATGCCGATTGAACTGTTCCAGAAACTGAAAAAAGAGATCCCGAAAGAAGTACATGTCGATCCGTATCTGTGCACCTACTACTACGAAATTAACAACCAGAAAGCACCGTTCACCGACGTACGTGTCCGAACTGCGCTGAAGCTGGCACTGGATCGCGATATTATCGTTAACAAAGTGAAAAACCAGGGCGATCTGCCAGCGTACAGCTACACCCCGCCGTATACCGATGGCATGAAACTGGTTGAGCCTGAGTGGTTCAAGTGGTCACAGGAAAAACGTAACGAAGAAGCGAAAAAGCTGCTGGCCGAAGCGGGATATACCGCAGATAAGCCACTGACGTTTAACTTGCTGTACAACACATCCGATCTGCACAAAAAACTGGCTATTGCCGTTGCCTCTATCTGGAAGAAAAACCTGGGTGCCAACGTTAAGCTGGAAAACCAGGAGTGGAAAACCTTCCTGGATACCCGCCATCAGGGCACCTTTGATGTGGCGCGTGCAGGCTGGTGTGCGGACTATAATGAACCGACATCCTTCCTGAATACCATGCTCAGCGACAGCTCGAACAACACCGCGCACTATAAGAGCCCGGCATTCGATAAGCTGATCGCTGAAACGCTGCAGGTTACTGACGATGCAAAACGTGCAGACCTGTACGCTAAATCAGAACAACAGCTCGATAAAGACTCGGCAATTGTACCGGTTTACTACTACGTGAACGCCCGTCTGGTGAAACCGTGGGTTGGGGGTTATACCGGTAAAGACCCGTTGGATAATATTTCCGTTAAGAATCTTTATATTATCAAGCATTAATGGCAATACGTGGGGCGGGCGTGGCTTGCCCCACTGTGTCTACTTTGTAACATTCATCAGGCACACGCCAGAAGGTACGGGCAATGTTGAAATTTATCCTGCGTCGCTGTCTAGAAGCGATACCAACGTTATTTATTCTAATTACAATTTCCTTCTTTATGATGCGTCTCGCGCCGGGAAGTCCATTCACGGGTGAACGTACGCTGCCACCTGAAGTGATGGCGAACATCGAAGCGAAATATCATTTAAACGATCCTATCTCCACGCAATACTTCAATTATCTGAAGCAACTGGCGCATGGCGATTTCGGGCCGTCATTCAAATATAAAGACTATTCCGTTAACGACCTGGTGGCGTCCAGCTTCCCGGTATCGGCAAAACTGGGTGCTGCAGCATTCTTATTGGCCGTTGTTCTCGGGGTCACCGCAGGCGTTATCGCCGCGCTCAGACAAAATACCAAATGGGATTATACGGTAATGGGGGTCGCAATGACCGGGGTGGTCATCCCCAGCTTCGTTGTCGCGCCATTACTGGTGATGATATTTGCCATCACGCTGAAATGGCTGCCCGGCGGCGGCTGGAACGGCGGGGCACTGAAGTTCATGATTTTACCGATGGTGGCACTTTCTCTGGCGTACATCGCCAGTATCGCGCGTATCACCCGTGGTTCGATGATTGAAGTATTACATTCTAACTTCATCCGTACCGCGCGTGCGAAAGGGTTGCCGATGCGCCGGATTATTTTCCGTCATGCGCTCAAGCCAGCCCTGTTGCCGGTGCTTTCTTACATGGGACCTGCGTTCGTCGGTATCATTACGGGTTCAATGGTTATTGAAACCATCTACGGCCTGCCGGGTATTGGTCAGCTGTTCGTTAACGGCGCACTCAACCGCGACTATTCGCTGGTACTGAGCCTGACGATCCTCGTGGGAGCGTTGACCATTCTCTTTAACGCTGTTGTCGATGTGCTGTATGCCGTTATCGACCCGAAAATCCGTTACTAACTGGAGCACGCCATGATGTTGAGTAAGAAAAACAGCGAGGCGCTGGAAAACTTCAGTGAAAAACTGGAAGTAGAAGGTCGTAGCCTCTGGCAGGACGCCCGCCGTCGCTTTATGCATAACCGCGCGGCGGTCGCCAGTCTGATTGTTCTGGTGCTTATCGCGCTGTTTGTGACCCTGGCACCGATGCTGTCGCAATTCACCTATTTCGATACTGACTGGGGCATGATGTCCAGTGCCCCTGATATGGAGTCCGGCCACTACTTTGGTACGGATTCATCCGGCCGCGACCTGCTGGTGCGCGTCGCCATAGGTGGCCGTATCTCACTGATGGTGGGGATCGCTGCGGCGCTGGTGGCCGTGATTGTCGGCACGCTCTATGGCTCGCTCTCCGGTTATCTCGGCGGGAAAGTGGACTCGGTCATGATGCGTCTGCTGGAAATTTTAAACTCCTTCCCGTTCATGTTCTTCGTGATCCTGCTGGTGACCTTCTTCGGTCAGAACATCCTGTTGATCTTCGTGGCCATCGGGATGGTCTCCTGGCTGGACATGGCGCGTATTGTTCGTGGCCAGACGCTGAGCCTTAAACGCAAAGAGTTTATCGAAGCGGCGCAGGTGGGTGGCGTCTCGACAGGGAATATCGTTGTCCGACACATCGTTCCGAACGTGCTGGGCGTGGTGGTGGTGTATGCCTCGCTGCTGGTGCCAAGTATGATCCTGTTTGAATCATTCCTGAGCTTCCTGGGTCTGGGTACGCAAGAGCCTCTGAGTAGCTGGGGTGCGCTGCTGAGTGATGGTGCAAACTCAATGGAAGTTTCACCGTGGCTGCTGTTATACCCGGCGGGCTTCCTTGTCGTCACTCTGTTCTGTTTCAACTTTATCGGCGATGGCCTGCGTGATGCCCTCGACCCGAAAGACCGTTAAGGAGCGCCGTCATGACAATTATTGAAACGGCAACTGCGCCACAGGCGCAACAGCGAAGCGACCTTCTGCTGGATGTAAACGATCTCCGCGTTACCTTCAAGACGCCGGACGGGGATGTCACCGCCGTCAACGATCTCAACTTCAACCTGCGCGCGGGTGAAACGCTGGGTATCGTGGGCGAATCCGGTTCCGGTAAATCTCAGACGGCGTTCGCGCTGATGGGGCTGCTGGCGGCTAACGGTGTGATTGGCGGTTCCGCCAAATTTAACGGGCGTGAGATCCTCAATCTGCCTGAGCATGAGCTGAACAAGCTCCGTGCCGAGCAGATTTCGATGATTTTCCAGGATCCGATGACCTCGTTGAACCCGTACATGCGCGTCGGTGAGCAACTGATGGAAGTCCTGATGCTGCACAAAGGGTTGAGCAAAGCCGAAGCCTTTGAAGAGTCCGTTAAAATGCTTGATGCGGTCAAAATGCCGGAAGCACGAAAGCGCATGCGCATGTTCCCGCATGAGTTCTCTGGCGGTATGCGCCAGCGTGTGATGATTGCCATGGCGCTGCTGTGTCGTCCAAAACTGCTGATTGCCGATGAACCCACCACCGCGCTGGATGTGACCGTTCAGGCGCAAATCATGACCCTGCTGAACGAGCTTAAGCGTGAGTTCAACACGGCGATTATCATGATCACTCACGACTTAGGCGTGGTTGCGGGCATCTGTGACAAAGTGCTGGTGATGTATGCCGGTCGGACCATGGAATATGGCAAAGCGCGCGATGTGTTCTATCAGCCTGCGCATCCGTACTCGATTGGTCTGTTGAATGCGGTGCCACGTCTTGATGCCGAAGGGGAATCCCTGTTGACCATTCCGGGCAACCCACCAAACCTGCTGCGTCTGCCGAAAGGCTGTCCGTTCCAGCCGCGCTGCCCGCATGCGATGGAAATCTGTAACAGCGCTCCGCCGCTGGAAGAGTTTGCACCAGGCCGTCTGCGCGCCTGCTTTAAGCCGCAGGAGGAGCTGGTATGAACGCATTAGATGAAAAAAGAAATGTGCTGCTTGAAATCGCCGACCTGAAGGTGCATTTCGACATCAAGGACGGTAAACAGTGGTTCTGGCAACCGCCGAAGACCCTGAAAGCGGTGGATGGCGTAACGCTTCGTCTGTATGAAGGGGAAACCCTGGGCGTGGTGGGAGAGTCCGGCTGCGGCAAATCGACCTTTGCGCGTGCCATTATCGGCCTGGTGAAAGCAACCGGCGGTAAAGTAGCGTGGCTGGGTAAAGATCTTCTGGGGATGAAACCCGATGAGTGGCGCGACGTACGCAGCGATATCCAGATGATATTCCAGGACCCGCTGGCGTCCTTAAACCCGCGTATGACCATTGGTGAAATCATTGCCGAGCCGCTGCGGACCTACCATCCGAAGATGCCGCGTCAGGAAGTACGCGATCGCGTTAAGGCGATGATGATGAAAGTGGGGCTGCTGCCAAACCTCATCAACCGCTATCCGCATGAGTTTTCCGGAGGTCAGTGTCAGCGTATTGGTATTGCCCGTGCGTTAATCCTTGAGCCGAAGCTGATCATCTGTGATGAGCCCGTTTCCGCGCTGGACGTCTCCATTCAGGCACAGGTGGTAAACCTGCTGCAGAAGCTGCAGCGCGAGATGGGGCTGTCGTTGATCTTCATTGCGCACGACCTGGCTGTGGTAAAACACATTTCTGACCGCGTACTGGTCATGTACCTGGGTCATGCCGTGGAGCTGGGCACCTATGATGAGGTGTACCACAACCCACTGCACCCTTACACCAAAGCGCTGATGTCCGCGGTGCCAATTCCCGATCCCGATCTGGAAAAAAATAAAACCATCCAGCTGCTGGAAGGCGAGTTGCCGTCGCCGATTAACCCGCCATCAGGTTGCGTATTCCGTACGCGATGTCCACTGGCCGGGCCGGAATGTGCGAAAACACGTCCGGTTCTGGAGGGCAGTTTCCGACATGCGGTTTCCTGCCTCAAAGTAGACCCGTTATAATCGCAAGGGCTGACATGATGTCAGCCCTTATTTTTTGCGAGGTTACCGTGTCGAGTATATTCACCTCAGCCCGTCGGCGGCTTTATCATTTTTTATTCGATCCGAAAACGGTATCCGGACGCCGCTTCGAAGGGCTATGTGGGCTGTTTGCGCTGCTCAGCGTGGTGGTTATCTTCTATGAATCGGGGGCCGGGACGCAGTATCACCTGACCTATGATGAATGGCATGTTTTTGTCTGGATCGAACTGATCATTACCCTGGTCTTTACAGCTGAATATCTGCTGCGTGTTGTCTGCTGGCCCAACCCGGCCAGATATGTCTTCAGTTTCTGGGGATTTATTGATTTAGCCACCGTCCTGCCGCTTTATGTAATGTGGTTGTGGCCGGAGATTAGCCTGAGCTATGTATTTGCCTGGCGAGCGATGCGCGTTATTCGGGTATTACGTATTCTGAAACTGCTGCGTTTTATGCCGTCATTACGGGTGTTCTGGAGCGCAATTATGAGCGCGCGGCATCAGCTCATTCTGTTTTATTCGTTTATTGCCATTGTCATGATTGTTTTCGGCGCGCTGATGTATCTGATCGAAGGGCCAAAATATGGCTTCACGACGCTGAACGCCTCCGTCTACTGGGCAATTGTCACCGTCACAACCGTTGGTTATGGAGACATCACGCCGCATACGCCGCTTGGGCGTATGGTCGCTTCGGTGCTGATTCTGATTGGGTATTCGGTGATTGCCATTCCGACAGGGCTTATTACCACGCATATGAGTAGTGCATTTCAGAGCCGCAAACTGCAGCGAAAATGTCCGCGCTGTCACCAGGCTGAACATGAGCTTAGCGCCCGGTACTGTAACCGTTGCGGGAGCGAGTTACCGGAGTAAATAAAAAAGGCTGCATTCGCAGCCTTTTATTATTCGCGCCAGATGATGTGGCACAGCTTATGGTCTTTCTCGCGGCACAGCAGCACGCGGGCGAAAATGTCATTAATTTCGCCACCATCTTCATCTGCCAGCCCAATCACCACTTCGGCAAAGAAGTCAGGATTCAGATCGAAATCCACGTGCTCAGCCCAGTCTTCAGCAGGATCGAATAACTCGGCGCCGCCGCGCTCTTCGAACTGCAGATTGAAGAGGATCACGTCTGCGGGATCGAGGTTATCAACCGCCAGTTCGAGAAAAATGTCATAAGCCTGCTCGAGCGTTTCGTCTTCGGTCAGGCGATTGTTCAGATCCATTTCCATGATGACTACCTGTTTAACATCGTTGGGCACGTTTTACAGCAACGGACTAAAGAAGTAAAACAGTCGTTCAGCAATTCTCTGCCACAGCGGACGTTTTACCCACAGTCTGGCATCCAGCAGGCGCGAACGGGAGATATAATCGTCCTGTACCGCCGCCAGGTCACCGCCGAAACCGGCATCATCAATGACCAGCGTGATTTCAAAGTTTAACCACAGGCTGCGCATATCCAGGTTTACCGTGCCCACCAGACTTAACTCACCGTCCACGAGGACGCTTTTGGTATGCAGGAGCCCGCCTTCAAACTGGTAGATTTTTACCCCGGCGGCAAGCAGTTCGCTAAAGAACGCGCGGCTGGCCCAGCCCACCAGAAGCGAGTCATTTTTGCGCGGCAGAATAATGCTGACATCAACACCGCGCTGTGCCGCAGTGCAGATTGCGTGCAGCAGGTCATCGCTGGGTACGAAGTAGGGCGTGGTCATGATCAGATACTCACGCGCTGCGTAAGTGGCCGTTAGCAGCGCCTGATGGATGAGATCTTCCGGGAAACCCGGGCCGGAAGCGATGGTGTGAATGGTATGACCGCTGGCCTCTTCAAAGGGCATGATATTGCCATCCGGTGGCGGCGGGAGAATACGCTTGCCGGTTTCTATCTCCCAGTCACAGGAATAGACAATCCCCATGGAGGTGGCGATAGGCCCTTCCATCCTCGCCATCAGATCAACCCATTGGCCGACTCCCGAGTCCTGCTTGAAGAAGCGGGGGTCAACCATGTTCATGCTGCCGGTATAGGCAATATAATTATCGATCATGATCATCTTGCGGTGCTGGCGAAGATCCATCCTGCGAAGAAACACACGTAGCAGATTAACCTTCAGCGCCTCAACCACTTCGATGCCGGCATTACGCATCATCCCGGCCCAGGGGCTGCGGAAGAAGGCGACACTGCCTGCGGAGTCCAGCATCAGGCGGCAGTGAATGCCCCGACGTGCGGCAGCCATCAGCGATTCCGCCACCTGGTCGGCCATCCCACCGGGTTGCCAGATATAGAACACCATCTCGATATTGTGACGGGCCAGCTGAATATCGCGGATCAACGCCTGCATGACATCATCGGAAGAGGTCAGCAGCTGCAGCTGATTGCCTTTCACGCCTCCAATACCTTGCCGCCGTTCGCACAGCTTAAATAACGAGGAAGCGACACTGCTGTTCTCCTCGGCAAAGATATGTTTACAGGCTTTAAGATCGTTGAGCCATTTGGCGGTCGAAGGCCACATGGCGCGGGCTCGCTCGGCACGGCGCTTACCCAGATGAAGCTCACCGAAAGAGAGATAGGCAATAATTCCCACCAGCGGCAGGATATAAATTATAAGAAGCCAGGCCATGGCAGAGGGTACGGCTCTGCGCTTCATCAGGATGCGTAATGTCACACCCGCGATTAACAGCCAGTATCCCAGAATGACCAGCCAACTCACCACGGTGTAGAAGGTTGTCATAGGTAAAAAAATCCTTTTGAAAGCGTATTGTTATGAGTGTACGCATCAGGAATCATCTGGCAAATAAAAACGCCAGGTAAAAGCGCTGGTTTGCCGCGGGGTTGGGTTTATAATGGCCTTTCTTTTAGAGAAAAAGTGTTAGAGAAAGAGTTGTAGACATGAAGCGCAGTAGAACTGAAGTAGGGCGCTGGCGCATGTTGCGACAGGTGAGTCGTCGTAAGGCTCGTTGGCTGGAAGCTCAATCCCGCCGCAATATGCGTATACACGCCATCAGAAAGTGTGGACTGACCCGGCACCGCAATGCGTTGCTGTTCGCAGTCCAGGATATCTGAGATCCATCAGGGCACCGAAAGGTGCCCAATGATTTTATGGCGTCTGATTTTTTGGGAATCGCGTTTTTGCAGCGCTATTCCTGTTGTGTTTAGCAAAAGGAGGGAGAAGTGTTTGCGGAGTTTGGTGTACTGAATTTCTGGACGTACGTTGTCGGCGCATTTTTTATCGTGCTGGTGCCAGGGCCGAATACCTTGTTTGTGCTGAAAACAGGGATTGGTCATGGCGTTAAAAAAGGGTATCTCGCCGCCACCGGCGTGTTTATTGGCGATGCCGTCTTGATGTTCCTTGCCTGGGCGGGCGTTGCCGCGTTAATCCAGACCACCCCGGTGCTGTTTAATATCGTACGCTATCTCGGGGCGTTTTATCTGCTCTGGCTGGGGGCCAAAATGCTCTGGTCGGTGGTGAACCGTCAAAATAATACGCAGGAAAGCGGTACCGAGCCTGCCAGTATGATCATGAAACGCTCGCTGGTACTGAGCCTCACAAATCCAAAAGCGATTCTGTTCTACGTCTCGTTCTTTGTTCAGTTCATTGACGTGAATGCGAAAAACACCGGAACCTCTTTCCTGATCCTCGCGGCCACGCTTGAGTTAATCAGCTTTATGTATATGAGCTTCCTGATCTTCTCAGGCGCTTTTGTCACGCGTTATCTGAAAACGAAAAAGAAACTGGCAAAACTAGGGAACGGCCTGATAGGACTGTTGTTTGTCGGGTTTGCGGCCAGATTAGCGTCGCTGCATTGATTGAATGAAAGGCTCCTGAGGGAGCCTTTTTTATTCTGTTTGACAGCCCCTCACCATTTAGTTGTATAGTACAACTAAATGGTGAGGAAATACTATGCACAGCGAACCCCCCGTAGTCAGCGTTATCCGTCGTTCCTCGCGTCTTATGGTGCGAGAGTTAGGTTTTATGGCTTCAACCCTGGCCTCAACAAATTACTCACCCTCGGCAGTCCACACTCTCGTCGAAATCGCATTACGCAAAGAGATGACGGCGGGTCAACTGGTGCAGTTACTGGGGCTGGAGAAATCGAGCGTCAGCCGTATGCTGGCTCGCCTGATTGCTGCAGGCGAACTTGAAGAGGTGGTGTCAACGGAAGATGCCAGAACGAAGAGCCTCAGGCTAACCGGGAAGGGCCGTGATACGGTCAATAAAATCAATGCCTATAGCAACGAGCGAGTTGTCTCAGCAATACAGTCCCTGCAGCCTGCCCAGCAGCAGATCATCTCTCAGGGGCTATCCCTGTATGCCAATGCGCTGCTGGCGTGTCGCGAGACGGGGGTCGACACTCGCCCGGATGAGCTAAAAATTGTGCAGGGTTATCTTCCCGGCATGATTGGCCGCATCGCAGAGATGCACGGGAGTTACTACGCGCGCGAGCATAATTTTGGTCGCTTCTTTGAGGCCAAAGTGGCCTCCGGTCTGGCTGAATTTAGTGGTCGACTGGACAAACCCTGTAATCAGATATGGCTGGCGGTGTTGAACGACAGGATCGTGGGGTCGGTAGCCATTGATGGCGAGGATTTAGAGCAGGGTGAAGCCCATCTGCGCTGGTTTATTATCGACGACGGCTGTCGGGGGCATGGTGCGGGGAAAAAATTACTGAACGAAGGCATACTTTTTTGCGACAGTGTCGGATTTTCTGCTGTGCATCTCTGGACGTTCAATAAGCTGACTACTGCCCGACGTCTGTATGAGTCATTTGGTTTCACGCTGGCAAAAGAGTGGGAAGGCGACCAGTGGGGAAGCCTTATTACGGAACAGCAATTTACCCGGCGCAGAGATGCATAATCACCGCCATAAAAAAGGCTCCGTTTCGGAGCCGCTTTTGTATCAGAACACTTTCTTGTACGGCCGAACAGTCACTTTCGCGTACACACCTGCTGCCACATACGGATCGGCGTCAGCCCAGGCCTGAGCGGCCTCCTGGGATTCAAACTCGGCAATCACCGTAGATCCAGAAAAACCGGCAGCGCCTGGATCGTTGCTGTCGACAGCCGGCATTGGGCCAGCGGTCAGTAAACGGCCTTCATCCTGCAGCAACTGTAAGCGTGCCAGATGGGCAGGGCGTACAGACAGGCGTTTTTCCAGGGAATCTGCGACATCTTCAGAGTAAATCACGTAAAACACGGTGAAGCTCCTTAACCATTAAAAGTGTCAGTAACGTTATGTGAAAGGACAACTGCGTGCAATGTAAAATAAAAACATTGTTAATACCCTGATCTGAGTGCCTCTTTTTTGGCCTCTTCAGCGCTTAAATTGCGCCAGAACAAAGTGTCTTATTGAATATGATTGCTATTTGCATTTAAAATCACAGTTCGGTTTTTTAACGTTGATGATTATGACTTCGATGACCCTTGATTTACCTCGCCGCTTTCCCTGGCCGACGTTGCTTTCTGTCGTGATTCACGGTGCTGTTGTGGCGGGTTTGCTCTATACCTCGGTTCATCAGGTTATTGAAATGCCAGCTCCCTCGCAGCCAATTTCAGTGACGATGGTTTCGCCTGCGGATCTTGAGCCGCCGCAGATTGCACCTCCTCCGCCACAGCCGGTTGCTGAGCCGGAGCCAGAACCCGAGCCTGTTCCGGAACCGCCAAAAGAAGCGCCGGTGGTGATCCACAAACCTGAACCTAAACCAAAACCGAAGCCGAAGCCAAAACCGGTGAAAAAGGTGGAGGAACGTCCTAAACGCGAAGAACGTCCGATTGAACCGCGCGCCACGCAGACGGTAGAAAACACAGCGCCTTCACGGCCGGTGATGAATAACACGCCAGCGACCGCAAAACCGACGACAACCGCGCCAGCGGGCCCGCGTGCCGTAAGCCGTAATCAGCCTCAATATCCGGCTCGCGCTCAGGCGTTGCGCATTGAAGGTCGTGTGCGGGTTAAATTTGACGTGACCCCGGATGGCCGGGTTGATAACGTTGAAATCTTGTCTGCTCAACCTTCTAATATGTTTGAACGCGAAGTGAAATCGGCGATGCGCAGATGGCGTTATGAGCCAGGCAAGCCGGGCAGTGGGTTGATCGTTAATATTGTTTTCCGCCTGAACGGCGGGGCACAGATGGAATAAGAAAAGCCTCCGAAAGGAGGCTTTTTTTTGCCTGTCAATCAGGCCTGAGGCAGCTGTCGGGGTTTACCCTCGCTGTCGACTGCCACATAAATAAACAGCGCTTCTGTCGCTTTATAACGCTGTCCAATCGGTTCAGAAGAGACTTTTTTCACCCAGACTTCGATATTGATGGAAATCGACGTGTTGCCGCGCTTAACACAGCGCGCGTAGCAGCAAACCACATCACCCACTGCGACCGGGCGCAGGAAGGACATGCCGTCCACTCTCACGGTGACCACACGCCCATGGGCGATCTCCTTTGCCAGAATTGCGCCGCCCATATCCATCTGCGACATCAGCCAGCCGCCAAAAATATCGCCATTGGCATTGGTGTCCGCGGGCATTGCCAGTGTGCGTAAAACCAGTTCGCCCTGAGGGGCGTCATTTGTTGTCATTGTTTTAAACTCGTAACGGAAGACTTCAGGCGGGATGCTACTATGATTTTCGGCTGGAGAGAATAGACCAGAACGCATGCCGCGTACGTTCTGGTCGGTCATTCATCAGTGCTTATCATCCTGCGGCATATGCCGGTAGATATAAACGCCGCTTAACAGGGTAAAGATAAGCGTCAGCGCCGTCAGGCCAAAGACCTTGAAGTTGACCCAGATATTCTGCGGCAGCCAGAAAGCGATGTAGATATTTGCCAGACCGCAGAGAATAAAGAACAGCGCCCAGGCAATATTCAGACGAGACCACACTTCCTGCGGCAGCGTCAGCTCTTTACCCAGCATGCGCTGGATCAGCGGCTTTTTCATTACCCACTGGCTGATCAGTAATGCACCCGCAAACAGCGCGTAAATCACCGTGACCTTCCATTTGATAAATTCATCATTGTGGAAGAACAGGGTCAGCCCACCGAACACGGCCACCAGTGCGAACGTAATCAGGGCCATTTTTTCGACTTTACGATAGCGAACCCAGCTGTAGATCAGCACGATAGCGGTAGCCACGATCAGCGCCATCGTGGCCGCATAAATGTCATACAGCTTATAAAACGCGAAAAACACGACCAGCGGTAAAAAATCAAGAAACTGCTTCATTCTGTGATTCCATCTTCTGTGTAGGGCCGGGTACAGCGATGTACCCGGCCTCAGGATTACTGACGAATTAACATATACAGGCGGAACAGATAGACCAGCAGTACCGCTGATATCAGGTTGCTCAGCGTATTTGCCACCACCGCACCCACATTTGGCGTGAGTACGGCAAAGTTAGGTGCAAACAGCAGCAGGAGCGTTTTGGCCAGAAGCCAGCCAATCACGGCCGGTGCAACCAGACGCATATTCGCCCATGCCAGTCTGACGCTGCTGCGCATCGCGGTGAAGATCCCCATTTTGTCCTGTACCACCATCACCGGAGCAAACGCGAGGACGATAGCCAGCAACACACCCGGAACCACAACGAGCATAATGCCCATTTGCACCAGCAGGGTGGTTAAAAAGATAAGAATAAACAGCTTAGGCAATACCGGCGCACTGGCACCGATCGCCCGTAAGGCGCTGACACGATGACCGGCGGAAACCAGTTGAATCATCAGCAGGACGCCGCCCGCCAGAATGGCATTGCCGATCAGACCCGAGAAGGTTGATGCTGCAGACGCCCGCAGCAAAATTTGTTGCTGCTCCGGCGTCATGTTTTGCACCAGCTCAAACAACCCCACGCTACCTGCAAGGTGGTCGCCCTGGCTGAGGCTGGCTATCTGTTCTTCACTCGGAGAGAACGCGTGACCCAGCACCACCGTAATAAAGGCACATAACAACGCGATCAGCAAAAAGGTTACGAACTGATTGCGGAAAAAGTTTCCCGTGTCACGGTAGACAGACTTCGCCGTGATAGACATGCACTCTCCTTGAGTATTGCAGGTGTTAATTAGCCAGCGATTGTACACCGGATAACGCGGTCGTGGCAGCATCAAGGCTTGTATGGAAAAGCATATCTTTGTAAAGCGGCGGTAATCCGAAGCGCGCGCGGGCACGATTACAGGCGTCGTTGACCTGTCCATCTTCACCAGACATCGCAAACTCCCGGCACGGGCTGGGGCGATCCGCATAGATGGAACAGCGGGTCGACACGCCTGGCTCACCGTGTAGCGCCACACAGCGGGCCTGCTTTTGATTCGTACCGCTCATGCATCGCAGAAAGGGGGATAACGGTTCAGTGAGATGAACCGGAACAGTACCGCCGCCATCGCTGGCTTCGGCCCAGTAGAAAGAGACTCGAAAATACGCACAACAGGCTCCGCACGTCATGCACGGGTTCATATCACTCATGGCACACCTGCAAAAAAGAACGCATCAAATCACATTGTGAGAGCGCTAAATTATCCAGCCGCCATCAGAAGAGCAAGAGGGGAAAAAGGGAAAATTTTGTAACCGGGAAATGCCAAAAATTGACGTAGGAACAACTTATCGCTTTATGGTGTGTCACCAAAAATTAACCCAGATCAATGAATGTTAACTTACTGGTTTTAATGTGATCTGTGACAGATCACTTATTACCCTTTTGTGAGTATATTCTCATCCGCAATTAAAACCACAACGATGGAGCGGATATGAAAAAATTAGCGGTGGCAGCCCTTATCTTAAGCAGTCTCTCTGGCGGCGCGTATGCGCATGAAGCAGGTGAATTCTTTATTCGTGCCGGTTCGGCAACGGTACGTCCGACAGAAGGTTCTGATAACGTACTGGGCATGGGCGGCTTTAACGTCAGCAACAATACCCAGTTAGGTTTAACGTTCACGTATATGGCGACGGATAACATCGGCGTTGAACTTCTTGCGGCGACGCCATTCCGTCATCGCGTCGGTTTAGGCCCAACCGGTGATATCGCCACGGTGCACCATCTGCCGCCAACGCTGATGGCGCAGTGGTACTTTGGTGACTCAAGCAGCAAACTGCGTCCTTATATTGGCGCGGGCGTGAACTACACCACCTTCTTCGATGAGAAATTCAACGATACCGGTAAAGAGGCCGGACTGACCGATCTCAGCCTGAAAGATTCGTGGGGCGTGGCAGGACAGGTGGGGATGGACTATCTCATTAACCGCGACTGGTTAATTAACGCCTCGGTCTGGTATATGGATATTGATACCGATGTGCGCTTCAAGGCAGGCGGTCAGCAACAAAGCATCAGTACCCGTCTGGATCCGTGGGTATTTATGTTCTCTGCGGGCTACCGTTTCTGATTCTACCTTCCGGGACTGGCCAGAACATGGCCAGTCTTTCTGTCGGCTTACCTCTACGGTTGCCCCTCCATGTTCCAGCGGGCAGAACCCATATCCTGAAATACACGCTCGTCTGTGAAGGGCGGGAAGGTGGCTCGTTTTGCCGCGTCGGCTAAAGCCTGGCAATACGCTTTGTCACCGCCTTTTATCTCCAGGTTCTGCAGTAGCCCGTCGACGGTAAAGTCGAGATGCATGTTGCATCGCTTACCATTCCAGGCGTGCGGATCGGCCAGCGCCGAGTCCAGCGCTTTCTTTATCGCGGCAGCCTGTTGACCATAGATATCCTTATCGGAGACTTTACCGGACTGCTTATAGGAGCACGAGTCGAGAGCGGTTTTCTTCTGACAACCTTCAGGCGCGAGAGGAGCACAGCCCGTTATTGCTGTGGCAAGGCATACCAGCATCACTACTTTTTTCATTGTTAAGTCCGTTTATCGAAATTATTTTATTGTACAACGTTTTAAATAAGCCCCGGAATTCCGGGGCTTAAGTTTCTCACCAGCCTCTCTAGCGTACAACCAGCACCGGGCATTTTGCGTGGCGTACCACAACCGCCGCGTTTGAACCTAAAAGGTAGGTTGTGATGTCCGGTCGATGGGACGCAATGATAATGAGGTCAGCGTTGATACTGTCAGCCAGCTTCAGGATCTGATCTTTAGGCGCACCTGAAATGGCGTGTGTCTCCACACGATCGGCAGGTAAATTGAACTGCTTAACCATCTCTTTGAGCTTCGTAAGGGCTTCCTCCTGAATCTCCGCCAGCTTTGGCATTTCAACCGAATACGCCAGCCCAAGCGATGAATAGTAAGGGAAAGAAGGCACTACCGTCAGAAAATGGATTTTACCGTTACCGATTGCTGCGTTTGCCTGAACATAGGGAATCACCTGTTCGGTCAGACGACTTTCAGAGATATCGACAGGGACTAAAATTGAATTAAACATACCTCACCTCCTGTTTGTTTTTTATCCACTTTAAGTGTAGTGCTGCCATTATTAATGGCGCTGTGCTTGCCATTAAAATGGGAGGTGAGGCAGCTTTTTTGACGGGGGTGAAGCCCCCCGTCACCTGGCGGTTTACTTCTGGATAAGATAGCGAATGGTCGGGCCATCCTGCTGAATATCCAGTACGGTGTAGCCGTGGTTTTTGGCATCCAGAGGAATGTTGTTGATGGACTGCGGGCAGTCGCTCACCACTTCCAGAATTTCCCCTTTTTGAAGCTGCGGGAGCGCTTCAAGCGTGGCGACAGCCGGGTAAGGACACGGTTCACCGACCATATCAAGGCGGTAGTCAGGCACAAACTCTTTCATGCTGCATTCTCCTGGGGTTCAGGTTTAACCGTGGCACGGCGGAAGAAACGTTTCTCTTGCGCGACAACCAGTAAAAAAGCGACCAGCAGCAGGACGTAGGTCACCAGCAGCCCGCCGAGCGGGCCAAACGTGCTGAGCAGATTCACCTTGTCCCAGTTCGTGGCCAGCACCGGGGACAAATCGTCCCAGTACCAGGCCAGCAGGGTGGAGCCGATAACGTTCCCCAGACCTACCCACCAGTAATGCACCTGACCTTCAACTGCGCGGTACATCCAGCCGGTTTCACACCCGCCAGCCAGTACAATTCCGAAGCCAAACAGCAGGCCGCCAATCACTGCGTTCGGACCAGCCCACATGATTTTCGGCTCAACACCCAGCTGCACATAGCTGAAGATGCCAATGGCGCTTACCGCCATACCCGCAATAATCGCTTTGGCCATCATCGTACGGCCGGTTATCCACATATCGCGAAACGCCGAGGTGAAGCAGATCTGCGCACGTTCTATCAGCAGGCCGAAACCGACACCGAACAGCATGGCCAGGCCCAGCTTCGGCTGGTTGAGCGCCGTACAGAGCGCCCAGGCGACCATGGCGAAAAAGACCAGCATGCCGAGACGAAAACGACGACGCGCCTGCGAAGGTTTTTGCGTCAGCGGCGAGGCAGCGCTGACCTTCACCATTTTGACCGGAATGCGGAACAGCGGCAGAAGGGTAAACTTAGCGCCAAAGTACGAGCCAATCGCCGTGGCGACAGCAAAAAACCAGGCGTGCAGCGAAAACTGTGGAATGCCGGTAAAGAAAGCGGCCAGGTTACACCCCATCGCCAGACGGGCGCCGAACCCGGCAATCATGCCGCCGACAATCGCCTGTATAACGCGTATCCGGCTTTTAGGCATTCGCAACTTAACGTTGTTAGCCCACAGCGCGGCGGCAAAACAGCCCCCGAACATGCCGATAATCATCATACCGTCGATGCGGGTCAGCGGTGTGCCATCCAGGTGAATGAGCTTAAAGTAACCCCACTCTTCGGTATGCACACCCGCGAGTTGCAGCAGTTGTCCACCCCAGCGGGTGAACTCGCCGGTCACGGCCCAGAAGGTGCCGGTAATGCCGAAATAGTAGGTGGAAAGAATCCCCGCCGCGATGACGGCCGGTACAGGTGACCAGAACTTAACCAGGTAAGTCTGTTTGAAGTATTGCCATGACATGAGTAAGCCTCTGAACTCAGAAGGTGTATGTTGTTTTAACGGTCTGGAATATATAACTTTTTTCCTTTCTCCAAAACCTCTCCAAAACTTTTCTCCAAAATACCTACCTTTTTTATGACCTCCATCAGGAATTAATCCTCTCCCCAGGAGCACTGCAGCGAAAAATTAAATAGCAAGTTTGGTCCATTCCTTCCCGCGATCATCGTTGTATCTGTCAGTGGTTGACTGTGTTTTATGCCCCAGCAAAATTTTCGTATCGATCCCCTGGGCGCGGTAAAGTCGTTCGGACAATGAGCGCTGTTCGTGAAACGTTGTGGGTGTTTTTCCTGCAGGCGGTACGATACCGGCGGCATCACGTGCCGCGGCAAACTCTTTGGAAATCAGAATCAGATTCACAGGTTTCGCCTTACTGTTCATTTTCCCGTGCAAGAGGTAGGGACTGACAAACCTATCCCTACATTTCCGTATTACATCCTCCAGCGATAAGCCAATGGCTTCACAACGGAGGTTCAGCGGCAATGCAATACGTGCCCCCGTTTTGCTTTGCTCGATGTGCAGATAGCCGTCCTTAATGTCTGAAAACTTCATGTTCGCAATATCCTCCCGGCGCTGACCAGTGACTAAGGCAAGCAGCATCGCTTTATGCGAGTACCGATCCTCGGGTATTTGCGCCAGTATTTTTTTCCATTCGTCCAGAGAGAGGCGCGCACGTGTAACCTTCACCGAAGGTTTTTTTGTTGCTGCTGGTGGATTCCATCCAGGAGGCACCTCTCCTGCATGTTGTGCTTCAGTGAAAATATCCACCCATACCACCCGGTTACAGAGGGCACTGCTGGCATGTCCTGCATCCAGATATTCATCCAGTAACACGGCAAAATCCTTTACCTCCAAACTCTTCATTGGCCGGGAACCAAGCCGCCTGGAAAGCAACTCTGCCATGCGTTTTTTTTCTTTAAAGCGTTTCAGCGATAGCGATCCGGCATCCAGGCTTTGTTTCTGAATCTTCAGATATCGTTCTATCCATGCTTTGAGGCTGATCCCGCGCTGTGCTGCCGCTTTTTGAGTATCATCAATTTGGCGCAAATAGTGCTCGGCTTCTGCTGCTGCAATTCTCTGATTTGCCGTTGTGGCTATTTTTTCCGCTTTCTCTCTGTCTGTTCCCAAGCCGTGGAACTTACCCGTTAAAGGGTTTTTATACTGGTAGTATGTTTTTGCTGTGCGACGATCAAACCGGGCATACAGCCCGGAAATTGATACATTATTTTTTCGTGGCCTTGGTGACATCGCTCAGGATCTCCCGCAAAATTTCGTCATCGTCACTGTGAATTTCTGGTTCGACTCCCGTCGCGCCTGGTCCGATATAAATTGCCTGTTCGTCTATACACCAACGATTTCCAATTTTAATCGGCCTCGGTTGTATGTATCCCAGTTTCCCGTGTTTCACCAGGCATGTGATTGTTATGGGGAAGTGCAATCTGCGAGCTTTCCAGTCACGCAGCGGTATCAGACTTTGTTCACTCATAGCTATCACTCTTGATAGCCAGCTGCGATCATACGTGCTGCAGCTGGCGGATATTGAATCTCACGAATCAGCCAACCCTGGCAGGCGGCGAAGATGACGGGCTTTGGTCATGGCCGTCGCCACATAACTACGACTCCGGTTGACGACTTCAACTGTCACTTTCTGTTCGCCGACACGCACTGTGTAAATCGTCTGGGTGTAGCGACGCCCATGTTCGCCATATTTTTCAAAATGGCATTTGAGCGCGGCGGCGCATGCTGGCCCGCCGATGCTGTCTCGTTTGCTCCGGTTAATCAGACGCACTGGAGCCTTCCTGATGATTGATAACGCTGCGGGCAAGCCCGGCGGCCATAGCCGGTAATTCCTCATACTGATTGCAATATGCTGGGTTGGAACATAAGCCCTGCAGTGCTGCAATGGTCAGCTGCTGCAGGTAGGTAACAGAAGAAAGCGGAGCGTTTATTTCAGGCGCTGGTTCGGGCTCTGCTTTCGGCTTTGCAGTAACTGACGGCGGATCGAGCACGACAGATTTTGGTGGTTCGGGTCGTCGGTATTCCACGATCGCATCAAGCGCTATTTTCTGACGAACGCTAATATCATCGGTCCAGCTATCCAGCATGGTGGTGGCCACGTCGTGGATCTCCTCGTCGGTGAAATCAGGAGACAGGCAAAATTCTGTGGCGGTGATATCTTCCATTAGTAGCGGGATAACATCGGAAACGAGCTGGCCGGTGCATGCCACCACTCCCTCTGCTTCTTCTTTCCCCATGATGTCGGTGCGGCCAGATATCAGGTCATTCAGTGCATGCAAAATTGAAATTTCGCGTTCGCCTGGTGCTGGTGGTACTTCCTGTTTTTCGACTTCATTTGAGGCGGTGGTATTTATAAGAGCATCGACAGAGAAGACTACGGGATGGGTAGCTCAAGCGGCCTGACGTTACTAGATTCAATTTTTAACATCACCTGCACAGGGAAATATTCAGCTTTAGGCGTTGGTGCAGGAGCATCTGCGACTCAGGGGATGCCTGCAAATTCTGGCAATACCCGATTCTCCGTGGAAGCTGACAATATCTATACCGGCCAGTACTGGGTTACTCTGCGCAGCACCTCGCAAATTTATCTCGGTCTGGTAAATACGACGAACAAAACAGCTTCATGGACGCAGTATTACACTGAGCTGAACAAACCCACAGCAACAGATGTTGATGCTGTATCTGCATCGCAGGGAGGTGTTTTTCAAAAGCAGGTCCAATTTAGCCAGGGATTACGGCTGCAGAATGCGGAATACCTTGCTGGGATCAATTACGGCTCGGATGCTGCTTCGTTCAGCGGCGCAAACTTATTGCTGAAAAGCTGGTACGGAATCGGTTTCTACAGCAATTACCCGAGCAGCGGTGAGCTTGGCATTATGGGCTATATAAATGTTCGTATTGGTCGCCTGGAAATGAAAGAACAAATCATTCCTGGCAACTATGCGAACTTCGACAATCGTTACTATACGCAAGCAGTTGCGGATGGCAGATTCCAGCCAAAAGGCGACTATACCCCCGCAGGGCAGGCATACACAAAAGCGGAAAGTGATGGTAAATATCAGCTAAAAGGGAATTATGCATTAGTCGGTGCATCTTACACTAAAGCTGAGTCTGATGCGCGTTATCCGCTCAAAACTGCAACCGTTATTGGTGCGAGAGTGGGAGCTCGTGGGACTCTTGGTAGTGGTAATGGTGACACGGACATTGAAGCGCCGGTAGGTAATTTCATTACTGGCCGCGTCGGCTCAAATGGGGATGTGCGATACACAAAATGGTATATCAGAGCGTTCCAGATAAATGTGAACGGCACATGGAAAACAATTACGGCCTGATGGGGTAGACATGATTATTTATAATTTCTCATTTTCTGGTACTGAAACAGTCGATGGTTACACTGTGGGCATACTTTCCTCCGAGGATGGACGTGACTGGTATGAATCACAGGCACTTTTCGACCCGAACAACCTAAAAATTGAATTTGACAGCGATGGCATCATTACTCGCATGTCGATGGACGTGTCAGAACTGTGGCCTGCCGACCGTTCTGTCGCTGATGTTGCTCCTGATAACGTGCCTGAAGGTATCAATGAGAAAGGTGGGTGGCGGTTTGACGGAAAGAAAATAGTACCAGTGCCTGTTGATTATGTAGCAGAAGCTGAATTCACCCGCACCAATTATATGTCAAAAGCGAACGATGCAATTGCCCCGCTTCAGGATGCCGTTGATTTGGGGATTGCTACCGATGCGGAGGCGGCGTTACTGCTTGAGTGGAAAAATACCGTGTATTGCTTAACCGTATTGATACCAGCAAAGCGCCTGATATCAATTGGCCTGCTCAACCGTCATCGATTTGAACAAGGTCAATATATTATTGGACTGATAAGGATATTAGGGTAAAATCGTTAAAATACTGGCTTAAAAGGACGATTGTATGTCATTCAAGATTAAAATGAAGGCTCTGGAAGTGATTGCCAACTTGTTTAGAAAACGACACAGAGTTTCTCCAGAAAAATTAAATTTTCCCCAAGTTAAAACTATTGTGATTTTGAATAACAAAAGACTTGGGGATTTTTTATTTTGCACACCTGCAATTAAAGCGCTCAAAGATGCAAATCCGAATGTAAGAATAATTGCTGTTACGAGTCATGGTAATAAAGATTTGATTATTGAATGCCCATATATCGATGAGGTTAGATATATGGCTGACAATATGAAGGAAGCAATTAGGGTAGGTATAGAACTTCGGAAAGTAAATCCTGAGTTGGGTATCATTTTTCACTCCAAATGCCCTTATGATATTGTAGCAATGATGTTATCAGGCGTTTCATGTCTCATGAAACATTACTTTGGTAACGAACGGAAGGTTCTAACTAAAGCATGTGATGCGGTAGTTTATGGGGGAGTATACCCGCCAGTTCAAAATGATTTATCCTTAGTAAAAATGCTTGGTATAAAAACTGAAGGGAAAACGATGTTTTACCCTTCATATGTAGGAGAAAAAATAAATAAAGGTCTAAATGTTGGGATTCAACTTGGTGCATCTGCCCCTGGTAGATATTTCCCTGCACATATTGCTGCACAGGTTGTTGGTGAAATATCAAAAGATTATCCGCAATGTACCTTTCACTTGATAGGGGCTAAAAGTGAAATTACTTTGTCAAAAGAATTTTACGAGGCACTGAATCCTGAAATAGCAGGAAAGATTGTTAACCACATTGGCGAAACGACTTTGCGTGAATTGGCAAGTTTAGTTAATAACTTTACTGTTCTTATCACTCCTGATACGGGATGTCTGCATATTGCTACCGCTTTACAAACAAAAACTGTTAGCCTTTTTACTGTCAAACAGCAAAAAGCCAGCATTCCTCAACAGGACACTGAATTACATCATGTGCTTTACGCCTCTGATTATGCTTCAAATGATAACGGGAATAATGAAAACAATCTTTCTTCTATACCCCCTGAGGAGATAGTTGCAGCGACAATTAGGGCCTTAAGTTAAATAATAAGGCTGGTTTATGTACCAGCCTATTAAAAATTATTTATCGTTGATTGATAACCTTATCAGCAGCGACGCGTGATAAGAAGCCAGACCGACTGCCGTATTCTGGATGCGCGGCCACAAACTGATCGATACGACGGATCAGTAATGAGGGAAGTGTGACATTGATTTTTTCCGCTTTTCCCATCAGGCGAGTTATATCCACGTCAACCAGGGCCCATACCGCACCGGCGTACTCCGGATCAGATAGCCAGTTTTCGACGGTCGTTGCTTCGGGAACGCTCTCGCCATCTTCAACCAGTAATTCGATGTGTGCCTCGATCGCTTCACGTACGCTTTCAATCGCGTCCTGATAATCATCACCGCCAGAGAAGCAGCCAGGAATATCAGGTACGCGAACGCCGAAGGATGAATCGCCTTTATCAATAGCAACAGGGTACAACATTTAAACCTCCAGTAGGGGGGCTCAGAGCCCCGCCTGTTTTTTGATGCTTTTCAGTGTTGGTAACGGTATGTCTTTCTGTGGATGCTTTACCGTTACCAGCCCCTTTTTCGTTGGGTGTTTGAACTGGTGATGACTGCCTTTAACTCTCACCAGATACCACCCATCGGCTTCTATCATTGCTATTGCATTCCTGCTATCCATCCTCCGGCTCTCTGCGTTGTCTCAATGGGGTTATAATAACCCCCACTCGAATGGGAGTCAAACACTTTAGGGGTTACTGGGGTTATTAATTTTGAGGGTTGGAATTTACGAAAACCGTTCTCCAAAACTCAAGCGTAAGTGCATGATAATGCTTACGTTCACGCAACGTAAAATGCATCAAAAAAAAGACTGAAAAATGAATTTATCTTTTTGAATTAAAAGGGAAAGTTATTCTTTTCTTGTTTCTTTGAACTCAGAAGGTTTAAAGCTGAAAAGAGACCAAATCATACGCTTACGGCAAGGTTTGAAAAGCCATTCACGCCGAAAATATCGATGGGATCAATTTTGGCGTAACGCTTAAGTGATAGCGGGAATATAAGAGGAAGACCGTCTGGCTGAGTCGCCAGACGGTGGAAGGGTCATGCTTTACGCGTTGCGGCTTTCATCGCCGTAACAAATGCTTTGAGTTCAGTCAGCATCTGCTCGGGCTTGTCCACGTTCTTCTCAATGATTTTGACGATAGCAGAGCCGGAGATCGCGCCTGCCGCTTTTGCGTCAATTGCCGCCGTAACCTGATCCGGGGATGAAATCCCGAATCCCTGCAGCGGAGGTGCTGCGTGGTATTCAGCCAGTTTTTCTACCAGATGGTGCAGCGGCAGCGCGGCTTTGTTCTCTGCACCCGTCACGCCCGCGCGGGAGAGCAGGTAGGTGTAACCACGGCCGTAAGAGGCAATCTGGCGCAGCAGTTCGTCATCCGCGTTTGGCGGGCAGATGAAAATCGGCGCTACGTTGTGACGCATAGCCGCCTGGCGGAATGGTGCAGACTCTTCAACCGGGACGTCGGCCACCAGCACGGAGTCAACGCCGACCCGCGCGCACTCGGCATAAAATTCGTCGATTCCGCGGTTAAAGACCAGGTTGGCATACATCAGCAGGCCAATCGGAATGGTCGGGTGCTTCTGACGGATCGCGGCCAGCATCTCAAAACACTGCGTTGGAGTCACACCCGCGGCAAAGGCACGCAGGGTGGCGTTTTGAATGGTCGGGCCATCCGCCAGAGGATCAGAGAAAGGGATCCCCAGCTCCAGCGCATCGGCACCGGCTTCTATCAGGGCGTCGATAATTTTTAGCGACTGCTCCGGGCCCGGATCGCCCAGGGTGACGAAGGGAACGAACGCGCCTTCCTGGCGGGATTTCAGTTGTGCAAATGCGTTATCATAGCGTTCCATCAGATTTCCCCTCGTGCTTTCAGAATATCGTGAACGGTGAAGATATCTTTGTCACCGCGACCGGAAAGGTTAACGACCAGCAGTTGCTCTTTTTCCGGATTTGCTTTCATCATTTTCAGCGCGTGCGCCAGGGCATGCGAGGACTCCAGCGCCGGGATGATCCCTTCGTTACGACACAGCGTCTTAAACGCGTCCAGCGCTTCGTCATCGGTAATGGAGACGTAGTCCGCGCGTCCGGTGCTATTCAGGAACGCATGCTGTGGCCCGACGGACGGGAAGTCCAGACCGGCAGAGATAGAGTACGACTCTTCAATCTGGCCCTCATCGGTCTGCATCATCGGCGCTTTCATGCCGAAGTAGATCCCCACGCGGCCATGTTTCAGCGGTGCGCCGTGCTCACCGGTTTCAATCCCGTGACCAGCAGGCTCCACGCCAATCAGACCAACACGGGTTTCGTCGATAAAATCAGCGAACATCCCGATAGCGTTTGATCCCCCGCCCACGCAGGCGATCACCGCATCCGGCAGACGACCTTCTTTTTCAAGGATCTGGGCTTTGGTCTCTTCACCAATCATGCGCTGGAATTCACGCACGATAGTCGGGAACGGGTGTGGGCCAGCGGCCGTGCCAAGCATGTAGTGCGCGGTTTCATAGCTGCCAGACCAGTCGCGCAGCGCTTCGTTACAGGCATCTTTCAGCGTGGCTGAACCACTGTGCACCGGGATCACTTCTGCACCCATCAGACGCATACGGAACACGTTTGGAGACTGACGCTCAACGTCTTTCGCTCCCATATAGATGCGGCATTTCAGGCCGAGCAGGGCGCTGGCCAGTGCCGATGCCACACCGTGTTGACCCGCACCGGTTTCGGCGATGATCTCGGTTTTGCCCATCCGTTTTGCCAGTAGCGCCTGTCCTAACACCTGGTTGGTTTTATGCGCGCCACCGTGCAGCAGGTCTTCACGCTTGAGGTACAGCGTGGTTTTGGTGCCAGCGGTCAGGTTACGGCATTTGGTCAACGCCGTTGGACGTCCCGCGTAGTTTTTCAGCAGGTCAGTAAATTCAGCCTGAAACGCTGGGTCTTTCTGTGCGCTCACAAACGCTTCTTCCAGCTGGCGCAGCGCGGGCATCAGGATCTGCGGAACGTACATTCCACCGAACTCACCAAAATACGGGTTTAGTAATGTCGTCATTTTTTCTTCCTTAATATGCACGCAGAGTTTTGAATACCGAGGCCAGCTTACTGGCATCTTTGATGCCCGGTTGCGACTCTACGCCTGAATTGAAATCGAGGCCCGCGCAGCCGGTTTTGGCTGCTTCCACACAGTTATCCGGGCTAAGTCCACCCGCCAGCAGGACATTGTCCAGCACTTCACCGTTCAGCAGTGACCAGTCAAAACGCTGGCCTGTACCGCCCTGGCCGTTATCGAGCACGTATTTATCAACATGATTCAGGTTACGCGCGGGGAGGACACTGCCGACGCTCTGCGCTTTCCAGATCTGAACCTGAGGAGCCAGCACGTCACGCAGGGCATCGATGTACGCCTGATCTTCATCACCGTGCAACTGTACTGCGCTCAGGGATAACGCTTCGGCTTTTGCCGCCACGTCAGCAATATCAGCGTTACGGAAGACGCCCACATAGCTGAGTGGGGCGGCCGCGATCACCTTGCGTGCCTGCTCATCGCTCACCGCACGCGGTGAGGAGTCCACAAAGATCAGCCCGCCGTAAATAGCCCCCGCCTCATAAGCGGCCTGGGCATCCTGTTCGCGGGTTAAGCCGCACACTTTGTTTTCACCCAGCAGCACGCGACGCACAGCAGCATTGAGATCGTCATGTGCCATCATCGCGGAGCCAATAAGGAAACCGTTGGCGAAGTGGCTCAGTTCGCGCACCTGGGCGTAGCTGTTGATCCCGGATTCACTGATAACGGTCACGCCAGAACCCAGACGCGGTGCCAGCTGGCGCGTACGGTTCAGGTCAATTGACAGATCGCGCAGATCGCGGTTGTTAATCCCGACCACTTTGGCCTGCAGTGCAATGGCGCGCTCCAGCTCTTCTTCGTTGCTCACCTCGGTCAGCACGCCCATGTTGAGGCTGTGTGCTACCGCAGCCAGCTGGCGATACTGCTCATCGTCGAGCACTGAGAGCATCAGCAGGCAGGCGTCAGCCTGGTAAAAACGCGCCAGCCAGATCTGATACGGGTCGATAATAAAGTCTTTGCACAGAATCGGTTGCGGCGCGATGCCGCTGACCACAGGCAGAAAATCAAAGCTGCCCTGGAAATATTTCTCATCCGTCAGCACGGAGATCGCGGACGCATGATGCTTGTAAATGCCGGCAATACGCGCCGGATCGAAATCCTCGCGGATAACGCCTTTCGATGGGGACGCTTTTTTGCACTCAAGAATAAATGCGGTGCGCGCGCCCTGCAGGGCATCATAGAAACGACGGCTGCTTGGGACGACGTCGTTCTGAAAACTGGCAAGCGGTTGCTGCGCTTTGCGGGCTTCCACCCAGATGGCCTTATCGGCAACGATTTTCGCTAAAACGGTCTGCATTCTTTACCCTCTTGCCGCAAGTGCGGTAACGCGATCGTAAGCTGCGCCAGAGCGCAGTACGTCCAGAACTTTTTGTGCGTTGGCTTTGAGGTCCTCCTCGCCGTGCAATCGCATCAGCATGGCGACGTTGGCTGCCACGGCAGCCTCATGGGCGACCTCTCCCTTACCTTGTAATAAGCGCGTGAGAATGTCACGGTTTTCTTCTGGCGTGCCGCCTGCCAGTGCCTCCTGGTGATATGGCGTTAAACCAAAGTCAGCGGCTTCAAGCTGGTAGCTCAGGATCTCGCCGTCGCGCAGTTCCGCGACCAGGGTTGGCGCGTGAAGCGACACTTCATCCATCCCCCCGCTGTGAACCACTGCCGCGCGCTGATAACCGAGCACGCGCAGGGTTTCTGCAATCGGCAGGACCAGCTCCGGGCTGTAAACGCCGATCAGTGCCAGCGGCGGATGTGCCGGGTTGATCAGTGGCCCCAGCACGTTAAACAGCGTGCGCGTTTTAAGCTGCTGGCGAACCGGCATCGCGTGGCGGAAACCAGTGTGATACTTCGGCGCAAACAGGAAGCAGACGCCCAAATCGTCCAGCGCTTCACGGGAGCGTTCGGCGTTCATATCCAGGTTAATACCGAAGGCAGCCAGCAAATCGGATGACCCCGAGCGGCTGGAGACGCTGCGGTTACCGTGTTTCGCCACTTTCAGGCCACACGCTGCGGCCACGAAGGCGCTGGCGGTGGAGATATTGATGCTGTTGCTGCCATCTCCCCCGGTGCCGACGATATCCGCGAACTGATAATCCGGGCGTGGGAAGGGGGCGGCATTTTCCAGCAGGGCCGTGGCGGCACCGGCAATTTCTTGCGGGCTTTCGCCGCGCACTTTCATGCTTACCAGCGCGGCCGCCAGCTGTTCAGGTTTCAGCTCACCGCGAACCACGGCGGAGAAGAGCTGGTGGCTCTCCTGCTGGCTCAGGGTCTGCGCCTGATACAGTTTTTCAAGAATCGGTTGCAGCGTGTTGGTCTGCTCCAGTTTCTGCAACGCCCAGTCCAGCGTCTGCTCCAGCAGACGCGCGCCGTGGGTCGTGAGAATCGACTCCGGATGGAACTGCATGCCGCAGACGCGATCCGCATCGTGGCGCACGGCCATCACCATCCCTTCAAACGAGGCGTTAATGGTCAGGCCGGCAGGGATGTTACTGCCTACCAGTGAGTGGTAACGCGCAACCGGCAGTGGATTCGGCAGCCCGGCAAACATCGCCTGGCCGTCATGTTCAATGCTGGAGGCTTTGCCGTGCAGAATTTCGCCTGCCTGACCCACGTAGCCGCCATAGGCTTCCACTATCGCCTGGTGACCCAGGCAGATGCCGATAATCGGCAGTTTACCGCGCATACGGGTCAGCAGCTCCGGCATACAGCCTGCTTCGCTGGGGGCGCCGGGGCCAGGGGAGAGCATCAGCACCGGGTTTTGCATGGTTGCCAGACGGTCAATCAGCGTCTGTGCCGGAACATGGTTACGATAGATGACAACGTTATGACCATTCGCACGCAGCTGATCTGCCAGGTTATAGGTAAAAGAGTCGATGTTATCGAGCAGCAGAATGTCAGCCATCAGAAAATCTCCTGTGCGTGATGTGCGGTAGCAATGGCGCGCAATACCGCGCGGGCTTTACTGCGGGTTTCGTCAGCTTCAGACTGCGGAACAGAATCAAGAACAATGCCTGCGCCCGCCTGCACGGTGGCGATACCGTCTTCGACGTAGGCGGAGCGGATCACAATGCAGGTATCCAGATCGCCGTGGGCGGTGAAATATCCCACTGCACCGCCGTAGCTTCCGCGACGGCGTCCTTCAGCTGCAGCAATCAGTTGCATAGCACGGACTTTCGGCGCGCCGCTCAGCGTACCCATGTTCATACAGGCGCGGTAGGCGTGGAGCACGTCGAGGTCGCTGCGCAGTTCGCCCACCACGCGGGACACCAGATGCATGACAAACGAGTAACGATCAACTTTGGTTAAATCCGCCACGTAGCGGCTCCCTGGGGTACAAATGCGTGCCAGGTCGTTACGGGCCAGGTCAACCAGCATCAGATGCTCGGAGAGCTCTTTATGGTCGGTACGCATCTCCAGCTCGATACGGCTGTCGAGATCGCGATCCAGTGTTCCATCGGCGCGACGGCCGCGTGGACGGGTTCCGGCAATCGGGTAGATCTCAATCTGGCGGCTGGTGGCGTCATATTTCAGTGAGCTTTCTGGCGACGCACCAAACAGGGTGAAATCGTTGTCCTGCATAAAGAACATGTACGGGCTTGGGTTGCTCTTTTTCAACACCTCATAGGCCGCCAGCGGCGACGGGCAGGGCAGAGAGAAACGACGGGACGGAACCACCTGGAAAATTTCTCCGGCGCGAATCGCTTTTTGCATCTGGCGAACCACGGCACCGTACTGATCGTCGCTCTGATTAACATCGCAGGTCATCTTCTCGACGCGCTGTACAGGCAACTCAGGCGGCGCTTCAGTCATTTGCAGCTGTAACTGCGCAATACGCTGCTCAAGACGTTTTTTCTCCGTTGCTGATGGCGTGAAGAGGCTTGCCTGAATACGGGTGTATTTTTTCTGGTGGTCGATCACCAGTAAGGTTTCGGCCAGATAGAAGCAGTAGTCCGGGCAGCGGTTACCCTGTTCGATCTCCGGTAAATCTTCGAAGCCGGCTACCAGGTCGTAGGCAAACAGCCCGCCGAAGAACATTGCTTCGCGCTCGTCTTCCGGCACGGTGACCAGATTTTGCAGCAGGCGGAAGGCATCAAAAACGGAAAGAGAGCAAAGGCGCGCGTCTTCGTCCAGCAACTGGCTCACCGGCGGGAAGTGCAGAACCCGCATTTCCGGATGGTGTTCATTCTGGATACCAGCAGGCAGGCTCGCATCCAGCAATGGCAGCAGGGCCGCACCGTTGTCTGACAACGCCCTGATAGTGACAGTGTCACCTAGCGCGGTAATGCGCAGTGCGCTGTCGACCAACAGCAGGCTCTTGAGATCGTCTTTGCTGTCGATATCAGCGGACTCCAGCAACAACGTGGCTGGACGCGCACCGCAGACCTGATGAAACAGCGCGGTTGGGTTGTGGCGATATGCCGCCTCGCTGGTCAGCAATTCGAGGTGTGGTTTGGCTGTTTGCATTATGTTGTTCTCATTTATTCTGTTCAAAAAAAAGCCCGCTGATGAGCGGGCGGGTATCTGTTTGCTGTACGCAGACGTGTGACACTGCCCGAAAGTCAGGAAGTGCGCCACCAACCGTGCAGAGTAAAATGTGCAGTCATTTTCAGATACCTTTCTCGTGTGAACTTGCGTACTAGTTAACTGGTTCGATGGCGTGTTGTCAACCCTTGATTTCAGAATTTCGTGGCAAGTCGGTATCATGGGCTTTTAAGATGTCTTTAACCTGTGACGGGAAGTGCTTTGAGCGATACCACCTACGCCGTAATTTATGATTTACACAGCCATACCCAGGCTTCTGATGGTCTGCTGACGCCCGAAGCGTTGGTTCATCGTGCCGTTGAGATGCGTGTCGGCACGCTGGCCATAACCGATCACGATACAACCGATGCGATTCCGGCTGCGCGCGCTGAGATTGCCCGCAGTGGTCTGGCGCTCAATCTGGTTCCCGGCGTCGAGATATCGACCGTCTGGGAGAATCACGAAATTCATATTGTTGGCCTGAATATCGATATAGACCATCCGGTAATGTGTGCGTTTTTGCAAGAACAAAAAACGCGCCGCAACCAGCGTGCAGCGATGATCGGTGAGCGTCTTGAAAAGGCGCATATTCCGGGCGCACTTGAAGGAGCGCAAAAGCTGGCGAACGGTGGTGCGGTGACGCGAAGCCATTTTGCCCGTTTTCTGGTGGACGCGGGCAAGGCGACGACGATAGCGGATGTCTTTAAACGCTATCTGGCTCGCGGGAAAACCGGATACGTTCCGCCACAGTGGTGTACAATAAAACAAGCTATTGATGTGATTCATCATTCTGGCGGTAAGGCCGTGCTGGCCCATCCGGGGCGGTATAATCTTTCTGCTAAATGGCTGAAAAGACTGCTGGCGCATTTTGCCGAATGCGGTGGCGAGGCGATGGAAGTCGCCCAGTGTCAGCAGGCGCCCAACGAGCGTTCGCAGCTTGCGACCTACGCGCGTCAGTTCGGTTTGTTGGCGTCACAAGGTTCAGATTTTCATCAGCCCTGTGCGTGGATCGAACTGGGACGTAAGCTCTGGCTACCCGCAGGCGTCGATCCTGTCTGGCAGCTCTGGGAACAGCCACAGCAACTTGAAGAGAGGGAAGTATGAGTCAGTTTTTCTATATTCATCCGGATAACCCGCAGCCGCGTCTGATTAATCAGGCCGTGGAGATCGTGCGAAAAGGTGGCGTTATCGTCTACCCGACCGATTCGGGTTACGCTCTGGGCTGCAAGATTGAAGATAAAGGGGCGATGGAGCGTATTTGCCGCATTCGCCAGTTGCCGGACGGCCACAACTTTACCCTGATGTGTCGCGACCTGTCCGAATTATCGACCTATGCTTATGTTGATAACGTGGCATTTCGTCTGATTAAAAATAACACGCCGGGCAACTACACCTTCATCCTGAAAGGGACGAAGGAAGTTCCACGCCGTCTGTTGCAGGAAAAGCGCAAAACCATCGGGATGCGCGTACCCTCTAACCCGATTGCCCAGGCCTTGCTGGAAACCCTTGGCGAGCCGATGCTCTCGACCTCGCTGATGCTGCCCGGCAGTGAATTCACCGAGTCCGATCCGGAAGAGATTAAAGATCGTCTGGAGAAGGTGGTTGAACTGATTATTCACGGTGGCTATCTTGGCCAACAGCCGACCACAGTGGTCGACTTAACTGAAGATGCACCGGAAGTGATTCGTGAAGGTGTGGGTGATGTTAAGCCTTTCTTGTAAGGGTGTAAGCAGCTATACTACGCGGCCATCAAATCGGGGCATGGCCCTGGTTTGACCTGATTCGACGCCTGTGAAGGCGACACCTGAGGAAGCTCAATGAGCGAGAAGTTACAGAAAGTGCTGGCGCGTGCCGGCCACGGCTCACGCCGTGAAATCGAAGCCATTATTGAAGCCGGCCGCGTGAGTGTGGACGGTAAAATCGCCACGCTGGGTGACCGCGTAGAAATCGTTCCGGGGCTTAAGATCCGTATCGACGGTCATCTGATCTCGGTCAAAGAATCTGCTGAACAGATCTGCCGCGTGCTCGCGTACTACAAGCCGGAAGGTGAGCTGTGTACGCGTAACGACCCTGAAGGGCGTCCGACCGTATTTGACCGTCTGCCTAAACTGCGTGGCGCACGCTGGATTGCCGTTGGCCGTCTGGATGTGAACACCTGCGGTCTGCTGTTGTTCACGACGGATGGTGAGCTGGCAAACCGTCTGATGCACCCAAGCCGTGAAGTGGAACGCGAATACGCCGTGCGCGTGTTTGGCCAGGTTGATGAGAACAAACTGCGCGACCTGTCGCGTGGCGTCCAACTGGAAGACGGCCCTGCGGCGTTCAAAACGATCAAATTTACCGGCGGCGAAGGCATCAACCAGTGGTACAACGTCACCCTGACCGAAGGCCGTAACCGTGAGGTTCGTCGTCTGTGGGAAGCGGTGGGTGTGCAGGTTAGCCGTCTGATCCGTGTTCGCTATGGCGACATTCTGCTGCCAAAAGGTTTACCACGCGGTGGGTATACTGAACTGGATCTGACCCAGACCAACTACTTGCGTGAGCTGGTTGGCCTGACGCCAGAAACCACCTCAAAAGTGGCGGTAGAGAAAGATCGTCGTCGCATGAAGGCGAACCAGATCCGCCGTGCGGTGAAACGTCACAGCCAGGTGAGCAACAATCGCCGCTCTGGCAGCCGTAATAACAACGGTTAAAAATAAAAGCCCGGCTAACATCGCCGGGCTTTTTTCTTAGTAATCAATACCGATTTGCGCTTTGATACCGGCATCAAAAGCATGTTTCACCGGGCGCAATTCGCTGACGGTATCTGCCAGCTCCAGAATCTCCCGATGACAACCTCGCCCCGTGACGATCACCGTCTGATGCGCCGGGCGGTTCTTCAACGCCTCCAGCACGGCGTCCAGCGGCAGATAGTCGTAGGCGACCATGTAGGTGAGCTCATCCAGCAGCACCATGTTTAGCGTGGGATCCGCCAGCATTCGTTTGGCATGCTCCCAGACCGCGAGACAGGCGGCTGTGTCAGTCTCCCGGTTCTGTGTATCCCACGTAAATCCTGTTGCCATCACCTGGAATTCAACCCCGAGCGGTTCGAGTAAATTACGTTCACCGTTGGGCCATTCGCCTTTAATGAACTGAATCACGCCCACTTTCTGCCCGTGTCCTACGGCGCGCGTGGCCGTGCCAAACGCGGCGGTGGTTTTGCCTTTGCCGTTGCCGGTAAACACGATGATAATCCCGCGCTCGTCCTGCGCAGCGGCAACACGGGCATCAACCTGTTCTTTCAGGCGCTGCTGGCGCTGCTGATGACGTTCTTCACTCATTGCGAAATCCCGGGTTTACGGCCTGGCTGGGCATCAAAGGTCATCCCGGTTTTGCGGCGGCTGTCATCGCCCATCAGCCAGAGATAGAGTGGCATGATATCTGCCGGGGTTTTAAGCTTCTGTGGATCTTCCGTCGGGAAGGCGCTGGCGCGCATTTTGGTTCGCGTTCCGCCTGGGTTAATGCAGTTCACACGCAGATGACGGCTTTGATACTCTTCCGCCAGCACCTGCATCATCCCTTCGGTCGCGAATTTTGAGACGGCATACGCCCCCCAGTTTGCGCGACCTTCGCGTCCTACGCTCGAGGAGGTGAACACCAGTGAGCCGGAATCAGAGTTAAGTAATAAAGGAAGCAGTGCCTGGGTCAGGAAAAACGTTCCGTTGATATTGACCTGCATGACCTGCTGCCAGATCTCAGGATCCTGTTCATCCATTGGGCGAACTTCCCCAAGCAAGCCGGCATTGTGCAGTACGCCATCCAGCCGTGGGTAGTGGGTGCTGATACGTTGGGCAAGTTCCTGACATGTTGCGGGTGTGCAGGTGAGCAGATCGAGCGTATACCAGCGGGCGGAAGTGCCGCCTGCGGCTTCAATCTCCTGAGCCACACCTTTCAGTTTTTCTTCGTTACGGCCAATAAGGATGACGCTTGCGCCATATTCAGCGTACGTGAGTGCCGCTTCGCGGCCAATTCCATCGCTGGCACCGGTGACAAGAATGATGCGGTTCTGCAGCAGATTTTTTTGCGGTTGATAATGCACGGTGACTCCCTGGCGCACAGTAACTTAAAGACGCCTTCATTTATGACTTTTCGGCTTTATGCCCGAATTAGCATGAGAATTCAATCAGTCTACAGGACGCATTGCTGTGAAATTAACAATTTGCAAATATTTAAACCAGAATCGGGGGATTCCTGAAGACGGCTCGCAGAGGTAATGTCACGAGCGAGACGCATGGGCAGGGCTGTTGTACACTGCCGTGAAAGATTCGTGGTTAAATCAAGGTGGAACGCGTGGAATTACTTTCTCAATATGGGTTGTTTTTGGCAAAAATCGCGACGGTGGTGATTGCCATTGCGGTGGTTGCCGTTCTGGTTGTCAACCTGACGCAGCGCAAACGTCAGCGTGGTGAGTTACGCATTACCCGCCTGAGCGAACAGTATCAAGAGATGCAGGAAGAGATGTCGCTGGCTCTGCTTGATAGTCATCAACAGAAACTGTGGCACAAAGCGCAGAAGAAAAAGCATAAACAGGACGCCAAAGCGGCAAAAGCGAAAGCGAAGCTTAATGCGGCGCAGGAAAAGGCTAAACCACGCGTCTACGTGCTCGATTTTAAAGGCAGTATGGATGCCCATGAAGTTGCCTCCCTGCGTGAAGAAGTCACCGCTGTGCTTGCCGTGGCTAAACCGCAGGATCAGGTGGTTGTCCGTCTCGAAAGTCCGGGTGGGGTCGTTCATGGTTATGGGCTGGCGGCTTCGCAGCTACAGCGTCTGCGTGAAAAACAGATCCCGCTGACGGTTGCGGTGGATAAAGTCGCAGCGAGCGGCGGTTATATGATGGCCTGCGTGGCGGACAAAATTGTCGCGGCGCCGTTTTCTATTATTGGCTCCATCGGGGTGGTGGCGCAAATCCCGAACTTTAACCGCTTCCTGAAAAGCAAAGAGATCGACATTGAATTACATACGGCGGGTCAGTACAAACGTACCCTGACGCTGCTGGGGGAGAACACGGAAGAAGGACGTCAGAAATTCCGTGAAGATCTCAATGAAACCCATCACCTCTTTAAAGACTTTGTGCACCGTATGCGCCCGGCGCTTGATATTGAGCAGGTGGCAACAGGTGAGCACTGGTACGGTACGCAGGCGCAGGAAAAAGGGCTGGTGGATGAAGTGGGCACCAGTGACGACCTGCTGTTGAATCTGATGGAAGGGCGTGAACTGGTTGGCGTGCGCTTTACCCAGCGTAAGCGACTGCTTGACCGCTTTACGAATAGCGCGGCGGAAAGCGCGGATCGCCTGCTGCTCCGCTGGTTGCAACGCGGACAAAAACCGTTGCTGTAAACAAAAACGCGAGGCCAGTGCCTCGCGTTTTACGTTAATCGACCAGGTGATATTTCTCTGAAAGCGTGTGCGCCAGGTATTTAAACATATTGAATACGGCGGTGCTTTTCGGGGTAGGTAACCCTTGTTCGTCAAGGAAGTATTCGCCGCTGAATACCAGCACGCCGTTACGTTGTTCCACGCCGGTCGCTTCAATGCCCGCCAGGGTGTCTTCATGGTCACGAATCAGCTTATTTGCTTCGATAAGCAGTGAGGCTCGATCAATCGGTTGGGTTGTATTCTGCATAATCCACTCCTTAAACAGTGACAATAGTCTACGCCCGGGGCGCTTTGGGGGCAAATTTTCCCTGTAATGTGAGGGGGTAAGGCGCGGTGACCTGGCTGGCGGGATTTGCTTTTGCATGCTAATAAAGTTGCGTAACGAATTTTATCAGGTAGAGTGTGCGCTTTCGTCATTCTGGCAACAGAATTGCTTGACATTCAAGCGGGAATTCGTCACGAATTACATCCGATGTGAGAAAAATACCCGATAACTCAATCACCTGGGCGTTAACGCTTTGACGTTCAGTAAGACAAAGGGGTTGATATCCCCTGACGCAGTCGCAATATCAATGGCTCGTCGTCAGCGGAAGGGAAATCAACATGCGGCGTATTCCTGGAAGAATTAAATTAGGTAAAGGTGAATATGGGTAAAGCTCTCGTCATCGTTGAGTCCCCGGCAAAAGCCAAAACGATCAATAAGTATCTGGGTAATGACTACGTGGTTAAGTCCAGCGTCGGTCACATCCGCGATTTGCCGACCAGTGGCTCAGCCAGCAAAAAGAGCGCAGACTCTACCTCCACCAAAGGGGCTAAAAAGCCTAAAAAGGATGAACGTAGCGCGCTTGTCAACCGCATGGGTGTTAACCCATGGCATAACTGGGATGCACACTATGAAGTGCTGCCCGGCAAAGAAAAAGTCGTTAACGAGCTGAAGCAGCTTGCTGAAAAAGCAGACCACATCTATCTCGCAACCGACCTTGACCGCGAAGGGGAAGCCATTGCCTGGCACCTGCGGGAAGTGATCGGGGGTGATGACAAACGCTACAGCCGTGTAGTGTTTAACGAAATTACGAAGAATGCGATTCGTCAGGCGTTTGAGAAGCCGGGTGAACTGAACATTGACCGTGTTAACGCGCAGCAGGCACGCCGTTTCATGGACCGCGTTGTGGGCTACATGGTTTCTCCACTGCTGTGGAAAAAGATTGCCCGCGGCCTGTCCGCAGGGCGTGTGCAGTCCGTTGCCGTGCGTCTTGTTGTTGAGCGTGAGCGTGAAATTAAAGCCTTCGTCCCGGAAGAGTTCTGGGAAGTGGATGCCAATGTCACCACGCCAGGCGGAGATGCACTGCCGCTGCAGGTGAGTCATCAGAATGACAAACCGTTCCGTCCAGAAAACCGTGACCAGACCATGGCTGCCGTGGCGCTGCTGGAAAAAGCACGCTATCAGGTTCTTGAGCGTGAAGACAAACCGACCAGCAGCAAACCTGGCGCACCGTTTATTACGTCTACGCTGCAACAGGCGGCGAGCACGCGCCTGGGTTATGGCGTGAAGAAAACCATGATGATGGCCCAGCGTCTCTATGAGGCTGGTTATATCACCTACATGCGTACTGACTCGACTAACCTGAGTCAGGATGCCGTCAACATGGTGCGCGGCTACATCAGTGACAACTTCGGCAAGAAATACCTGCCAGCGAGTGAAAACCAGTACGCCAGCAAGGAGAACTCACAGGAAGCGCACGAAGCGATTCGTCCTTCTGACGTCTCCGTGTTAGCCGAATCGCTGAAAGATATGGAAGCGGATGCCCAGAAGCTGTATCAGCTCATCTGGCGTCAGTTCGTGGCCTGTCAGATGACGCCTGCACAGTATGACTCCACCACGCTGACTGTAGGCGCGGGTGATTTCCGCCTGAAAGCGCGTGGCCGTATCCTGCGCTTCGATGGCTGGACGAAAGTGATGCCCGCCCTGCGTAAAGGCGACGAAGACAGAACGCTGCCTGCGGTAAACAAAGGGGATGAGCTCTCTCTGGTCGACCTCGTGCCTGCCCAGCACTTCACCAAGCCGCCTGCGCGTTTCAGCGAAGCGTCTCTGGTTAAAGAGCTGGAAAAACGCGGTATCGGCCGTCCTTCCACCTATGCGTCGATTATTTCGACCATTCAGGACCGCGGTTACGTTCGTGTTGAAAACCGTCGTTTCTATGCGGAAAAAATGGGCGAGATCGTCACTGACCGCCTGGAAGCCAACTTCCGCGAACTGATGAACTACGACTTCACCGCGCAAATGGAAGACAGCCTCGATCAGGTTGCCAGCCACCAGGCTGAGTGGAAAAAGGTTCTCGACAGCTTCTTCAGCGACTTTACCAACCAGCTTGAAAAAGCCGAAAAAGACCCTGAAGAGGGCGGCATGCTGCCGAATCAGATGGTCCTGACCAGCATCGACTGCCCAACCTGCGGCCGTAAAATGGGGATCCGTACTGCGACCACGGGCGTTTTCCTGGGTTGTTCTGGTTACGCGCTGCCGCCGAAAGAACGCTGCAAAACCACCATTAACCTGGTACCTGAGAACGAAGTGCTCAACGTGCTGGAAGGTGATGATGCGGAAACCAACGCCCTGCGTGCCAAACGTCGCTGTAAGAAATGCGGCACCGCGATGGACAGCTACCTCATCGATCCAAAACGTAAATTGCACGTCTGCGGTAATAACCCGACCTGTGATGGATATGAGATCGAAGAGGGTGAGTTCCGCATTAAAGGCTACGATGGCCCGATCGTTGAGTGTGAGAAGTGCGGCTCTGAAATGCACCTGAAAATGGGGCGCTTCGGTAAGTACATGGCCTGTACCAACGACGAGTGTAAGAATACGCGTAAAATCCTGCGTAACGGTGAAGTCGCGCCGCCGAAGGAAGATCCGGTTCCGCTGCCAGAGTTGCCGTGCGAGAAGTCCGACGCTTACTTCGTGCTGCGTGATGGTGCTGCCGGCGTGTTCCTGGCGGCAAACACCTTCCCGAAATCGCGCGAAACCCGTGCGCCACTGGTGGAAGAGTTGTACCGTTTCCGCGACCGCCTGCCTGAGAAACTGCGCTATCTGGCCGATGCGCCACAGCAGGATCCGGAAGGCAATAAAACCGTTGTGCGTTTTAGCCGTAAAACGAAGCAGCAGTATGTTGCGGCGGAGAAAGAGGGTAAGGCAACCGGCTGGTCAGCATTCTTTGTTGATGGCAAATGGGTTGAAGGCAGGAAATAATCTTTCCTTACCGTAACTTACCTGTTAAAGGGCCGGACTTCCGGCCCTTTTTTATTACCTTGTTATTATTTTTTGTTCCGTACTATACAGTCAGGCTATAAATGATATAGTGGTTATAGTTAACCCTTTTCTTATTATCAAATCGTCTTAAGCGATTGACCGCGTGCGCTAAATCGGATGGTCTGGCATGAAATTACAGCAGCTTCGTTATATCGTTGAGGTGGTAAATCACAACCTCAACGTCTCTTCTACCGCTGAGGGGCTATATACCTCCCAGCCGGGCATCAGCAAGCAGGTCCGCATGCTGGAAGATGAGTTAGGTATTCAGATTTTTGCTCGTAGCGGTAAACACCTCACCCAGGTGACGCCCGCGGGGCAGGAGATTATCCGCATCGCGCGGGAAGTCCTTTCTAAAGTCGATGCCATAAAATCCGTTGCGGGGGAGCATACCTGGCCGGATAAAGGCTCGCTGTATATTGCCACCACCCATACCCAGGCGCGTTATGCACTACCGGGCGTCATCAAGGGCTTTATTGAACGTTATCCGCGAGTTTCTCTCCATATGCATCAGGGCTCGCCAACGCAAATCGCTGAGGCGGTATCGAAGGGCAATGCGGACTTTGCTATCGCGACGGAAGCCCTTCACCTGTATGACGATCTGGTGATGCTCCCGTGCTACCACTGGAACCGCTCAATTGTTGTGACGCCCGATCACCCGCTGGCGGGCAAGGGGTCGGTGACGATTGAAGAGCTGGCACAGTATCCTTTAGTGACCTATACCTTTGGCTTCACCGGGCGGTCTGAGCTTGATACGGCTTTTAACCGGGCAGGACTAACGCCGCGTATCGTCTTTACCGCAACGGATGCTGACGTTATTAAGACCTATGTTCGGCTTGGACTGGGGGTGGGCGTGATTGCCAGCATGGCGGTCGATCCGGTGTCAGACCCTGACCTCGTCCGTCTTGATGCGCACGATATTTTCAGCCATAGCACCACCAAGATTGGCTTCCGCCGTAGCACCTTCCTGCGTAGCTATATGTATGATTTTATTCAGCGCTTTGCCCCACATTTAACGCGTGATGTCGTCGACACGGCCGTGGCATTACGTTCAAATGAAGATATCGAAGAGATGTTTAAAGACATCAAACTTCCGGCAAAATAATCACTCCCGGTATCTTTCCCTCCAGGAAAGATACCGAAATAACCTCTCAAAGCTAAATTAGAATTATCATCATCTGCAGTTTCCTGCCATATAATGTCATTAACCATTTAATCAGTAAGGTTATAATGTCGTGAATTGGCGACAAAAGTAGAACTAATTTTTAGCTTCGCAAATATTTCCTTTCAAATATTTATTTCTGGTCAAAAGAATGAATATTTCCCATCAATAGATACGTAAATTCACTGGCTTTTCGGCTAAAGTTTCTTTAGGATTTATCTCAACAGATGATTAATTGTACCAATTGTTTGGTCTCTAAATGATAAGCGATATCGATTGTATGAGGTTAGCAATGCCTTCAGGAAGTGAAGAACCGCAAAGGGATCCAGCGCTCAAGCGTAAAGCCTGGCTGGCGGTCTTTCTCGTCTCCGCCCTGTTTTGGGTGGTGGTTGCTCTCCTGGCCTGGAACTATTGGGGTTGAATATGGCAGTGACGGTACGTACAGAAACAGTTAAACAGATGTGTCAGCTTCGTGACAGCGGCCACAAAGTGCGCAAAGCACCTGCCACTGCCGTACCCGCGTCCTGGAAACTGACGCCGCAGCAGCAAGCGTTTATTGATGTGTTCGCAGAAGACGAACCCAAAAAACAATAATTTAGTAAATTGCGTAATGATGCAAATAGTCTGAATAACGGCTCAATGCTTTTGTACTCTTTAATAAATACACATCAGCAATATTGAACTGAGGCCAGACCTCGGAACCTTTAATAATAATGCCTGGTGTCCCTATGATGAATAACATGATGTCTATGAAATACTGGTCATGGCTCGGCGTTTTTTCCGCGTCGATTCTGTTCTGGTCTCAGCTTATCTGGCTGGCCTTCCACTAAATCGTAAAACCTCGCTTCGGCGGGGTTTTTTGTTTTACCCCCTGAACGGGAACATTCCTGGATTTATCATTTCGGGTTGTTATCAAAACGTTACGACATCTTTGTGTTATCTTTAATTACAGCCCTGATGATTGTCAGGACATCTCTGTAATTAAGGAGGAGCTTATGTCGGTAACCCTACGCGAAGCCAGTAAGGACACATTACAGGCAGAAAATAAAACCTGGCACTACTACAGCCTGCCGCTGGCAGCCAGGACGCTTGGGGACATTTCGCGTTTACCCAAGTCCTTGAAAGTTTTACTGGAAAATCTTTTACGCTGGCAGGATGGTGATTCTGTCACCCTTGAGGATATCCAGGCGCTGGCAGGATGGCTAAAGCATGCGCATGCTGACAGAGAAATTGCCTATCGACCAGCAAGGGTCCTGATGCAGGACTTTACCGGGGTACCTGCCGTGGTTGACTTAGCGGCAATGCGTGAAGCGGTGAAGCGCCTGGGTGGCGATACGGCAAAAGTGAATCCGCTTTCTCCCGTTGATCTCGTTATCGACCACTCTGTCACCGTGGACCACTTCGGTGACGACGATGCCTTTGGCGAAAACGTGCGTCTGGAGATGGAGCGTAACCACGAACGCTACGTCTTCCTCAAATGGGGGCAGCAGGCCTTTAGCCGCTTTAGCGTCGTTCCACCCGGTACGGGTATCTGCCATCAGGTAAATCTTGAATACCTGGGCAAAGCGGTCTGGAGTGAATTGCAGGATAAAGAGTGGGTGGCCTATCCGGATACCCTGGTGGGCACCGATTCGCACACCACCATGATTAACGGCTTGGGCGTTCTGGGCTGGGGCGTTGGCGGGATCGAAGCCGAAGCCGCCATGCTCGGCCAGCCGGTATCGATGCTGATCCCTGATGTGGTGGGCTTTAAGCTTACCGGCAAACTGTCGGAAGGCATTACCGCCACCGACCTGGTACTGACCGTTACGCAGATGCTGCGTAAGCATGGCGTGGTAGGGAAATTTGTCGAATTCTACGGTGACGGGCTGGATTCCTTGCCGCTTGCTGACCGTGCCACCATCGCCAATATGGCGCCGGAGTATGGTGCCACCTGCGGCTTTTTCCCTATCGATAATGTCACGCTCGAATACATGCGCCTGAGTGGCCGCAGCGAAGAGCAGGTGGCACTGGTTGAGGCGTATACCAAAGCGCAGGGGATGTGGCGCAATCCCGGCGATGAACCGGTATTTACCAGCACACTTGAACTGGATATGGGCTCCGTCGAGGCAAGCCTGGCGGGGCCAAAACGTCCACAGGATCGGGTTGCGTTGACGGACGTACCGAAAGCCTTTGCCGCCAGTAATGAACTGGAGGTCAACACGGCGAAAAAAGATCACCGCCCAATCGATTATGTCATGAACGGACATCAGTATCAGCTTCCGGATGGTGCGGTTGTCATTGCAGCCATCACCTCCTGTACAAACACGTCGAACCCCAGCGTACTGATGGCGGCCGGTCTCCTGGCGAAGAAAGCGGTAGAGCTGGGGCTGAAACCGCAGCCGTGGGTAAAAGCCTCTCTGGCGCCGGGCTCCAAAGTGGTTTCAGATTACCTGGCACAGGCCAAATTAACACCGTATCTGGATGAACTGGGCTTTAACCTGGTAGGGTACGGCTGTACCACCTGCATAGGTAACTCTGGCCCGCTACCTGAACCGATTGAAATGGCCATCAAGCAGGGCGATCTCACCGTCGGGGCCGTCCTTTCCGGTAACCGTAACTTTGAAGGTCGAATTCATCCGCTGGTCAAGACCAACTGGCTGGCGTCTCCACCGCTGGTTGTGGCATACGCTCTGGCCGGGAATATGAATATCAACCTGGTCACCGATCCGATTGGCCACGATCGCAAGAATGATCCGGTCTATCTGAAAGATATCTGGCCGTCTGCCCGGGAAATTGCATTGGCCGTAGAGAAAGTTTCTACCGAAATGTTCCGCAAAGAGTATGCGGAGGTGTTTGAAGGTACGCCGGAATGGAAGGCCATCGACGTCGTGGGTTCAGACACCTACGACTGGCAGGATGATTCGACCTATATCCGCCTGTCGCCGTTCTTCGATGAGATGCTGGCTGAACCTGCGCCGCTGAAAGATATTCACGGCGCGCGCATTCTGGCGATGCTGGGAGACTCCGTCACCACGGACCACATCTCGCCTGCAGGAAGCATCAAAGCCGACAGTCCCGCTGGCCGTTACCTGCAGAGCCGGGGCGTGGAGCGCCGGGATTTCAACTCCTACGGCTCACGTCGTGGTAACCATGAAGTGATGATGCGCGGCACGTTTGCCAATATCCGTATCCGCAATGAAATGGTGCCGGGAGTGGAAGGGGGCATGACGCGTCATTTGCCGGGCAGTGAAGTGATCTCAATTTATGACGCGGCCGTCAAATATCAGCAGGAAGGCACGCCGCTGGCGGTGATTGCCGGTAAAGAATACGGTTCCGGCTCCAGCCGTGACTGGGCGGCGAAAGGTCCGCGTCTGCTTGGCGTTCGCGTTGTCATTGCCGAATCGTTTGAACGTATTCACCGTTCAAACCTGATTGGGATGGGGATCCTGCCGCTTGAGTTCCCGCAGGGCGTCACCCGCAAAACGCTGGGCCTCACCGGGGAAGAGCAGATTGACATCAGCGGCCTGCAAACTCTGCAGCCGGGTAAAACGGTGCCAGTAAAATTAACGCGTGCAGACGGTAAAACAGAGGTGCTCGAATGCCGGTGCCGCATTGATACGGCAACAGAGCTTACCTATTACCAGAACGACGGCATTTTACATTACGTGATTCGTAAGATGCTGGATTGATGAAACCAGCCCGGTACGCGAGCGCGTGGCCGGGCATTTCGCGATCACTCGCTCAGCAGATGCCCCATTTTGGCGGCTTTGGTATCGAGGTAGTGCGCGTTTTTCGGGTTACGTCCCACGATAAGCGGTACACGCTCAACGATATTGATCCCCGCCTCGGTCAGAATTTCGACCTTTTTCGGGTTATTGGTCAGCAGTCGCACTTCATCCACGCCCAGCAGCTTGAACATATCCGCACACAGCGTGAAATCACGCTCATCGGCGGCAAAGCCAAGCTGGTGATTCGCTTCCACCGTATCGTAACCCTGATCCTGCAGTGCGTAGGCGCGGATTTTATTCAGCAGGCCAATATTACGCCCTTCCTGGCGGTGATAAAGCAGCACGCCACGGCCTTCTTCGGCAATATGAGAGAGTGCTGCTTCCAGCTGGAAACCGCAATCACAGCGCAGGCTGAACAACGCATCGCCGGTCAAACATTCCGAATGAACGCGAGACAGTACCGGGGTCTGCCCTGAAATGTCGCCATACACCAGGGCGACGTGATCTTGTCCGGTAGCCAGTTCTTCAAATCCCACCATCAGGAAATCGCCCCATGGGGTTGGCAGTTTGGCTTCTGCCACACGTTTAAGCTGCATGTGATTCTCCAGAGTAGGCTGACACCTTTCGTGTCTTTCGCCTGTTTTTGCTTTCTGTATCCGTTCATTTTGCCACAAGCTCAGCGAGTTCGCCTAATGGCTGCCATGCTATACGAACGTTAAACGCACGATCCGACATATCCACCCATCGGATGAATTTCAGTTATGATTGTGATGCTTAGCGAAAAAGGAGAAGACATGCTTTCAATCGCCAGACGAACGGCAGCAGGTGCAGCCCTATTACTGATTATGCCACTGGCCGTATGGGTATCAGGCTGGATGTGGCAGCCCGGGCAAAACGCCATGTGGCTGAAAACCTTATACTGGATAACAGAGACCGTTACCCAACCCTGGGGCATCATTACTCATGTATTGCTTTGCGCCTGGTTTTTGTGGTGCTTGCGCTTTCGTCTACGCGCAGCGCTGGTGCTCTTTGCTATCCTCGGTGGGGCGATTCTGGTAGGCCAGGGGGTGAAATCCTGGGTGAAAGATCATGTTCAGGAGCCGCGTCCTTTTGTGGTCTGGCTGGAAAAAACGCATCATGTTCCGGTGAATGAGTTCTACAATTTAAAACGTAAAGATCGTGGTGCGCTGGTGAAAGAACAGCTTGCGGAACAGCAGGATATCCCGAAATTCTTACGTAAGCACTGGCAAAAAGAGACCGGCTTTGCGTTTCCATCCGGACACACCATGTTTGCCGCCAGTTGGGCACTTCTGGGTGTCGGGCTGCTGTGGCCGCGGCGTCGTACGGTGACTATCGCCATTTTGCTGGTCTGGGCGACGGGAGTGATGGGCAGCCGTTTACTGCTGGGCATGCACTGGCCACGTGATTTAGTGGTGGCGACGCTCATTTCATGGCTGCTGGTTACCCTGGCAACCTGGCTTGCTGAACGGCTCTGCGGTCCGTTAACGCCGCCGCCGGAAGAGAGAGAAGAGATCGCCGAAAGGGAGCACAGCGGCGTCTGATGGTTGATTTTGCGCATTTTGCCCATAAATCCATGACTGGCGCGTCACTTTTTCCGTTTCGCGCCCGTCGCTAAAATGGTAGTTTATAAGGCTGATTGCGGTGAGTTGAACACACTTTATTCGCTTGAACCACATAACGGGAAGTAATGTGAAATATTTACTCATTTTCTTACTGGTATTGGCGATTTTTGTCATTTCAGTCACATTGGGTGCACAAAACGATCAACAGGTAACGTTTAACTATCTGCTGGCGCAGGGCGAGTATCGTGTTTCAAGCCTGCTGGCGGTCTTGTTCGCAGCCGGCTTCGCCATTGGCTGGCTGGTTTGTGGTCTGTTCTGGTTAAAAGTGCGTGTTTCACTTGCGCGTGCGGAACGTAAAATTAAACGCCTCGAACATCAAATTGCGCCTGCGTCCGACATTCCGGAAAGCTCTGGTGTGCCGGTCGTCAAGGAATAATCGAATATGCTGGAGTTGTTGTTTCTGCTTTTGCCTGTAGCCGCTGCCTATGGCTGGTATATGGGCCGCAGAAGTGCGCAACAAACAAAACAGGATGAGGCGAACCGACTCTCCCGCGACTACGTTGCGGGGGTGAACTTCCTCCTGAGCAATCAGCAGGACAAAGCGGTTGATCTGTTCCTCGACATGTTAAAAGAGGACACCGGGACCGTTGAAGCACACCTGACCCTGGGCAACCTGTTTCGCTCGCGCGGCGAAGTTGACCGTGCCATTCGCATTCACCAAACCCTCATGGAAAGCGCCTCGTTGACCTACGATCAGCGTCTGCTGGCAGTACAACAGCTGGGACGTGATTACATGGCGGCAGGGTTGTATGACCGTGCCGAAGACATGTTCTCGCAGCTGGTGGACGAAACAGATTTCCGCATTGGCGCGCTACAGCAGTTATTGCAGATTTACCAGGCCACCAGCGACTGGCAGAAAGCCATTGATACCGCTGAACGTCTGGTGAAGCTGGGTAAAGACAAACAGCGCGTTGAGATAGCCCATTTTTACTGCGAACTGGCTCTGCAGCAGATGGGGAACGACGACATGGATAAAGCCATGACGTTGTTGAAAAAAGGGGCCGCCGCAGATCGCAACAGCGCGCGTATTTCCATCATGATGGGGCGCGTCTTTATGGCGAGTGGCGACTATGCCAAAGCCGTTGAAAGCCTGCTGCGCGTCATTGACCAGGACAAAGAGCTGGTCAGTGAAACCCTTGAAATGCTGCAGACCTGTTATCAGCAACTGGATAAACAGGATGAATGGGTTGCGTTCCTGCGTCGCTGTGTGGAAGAGAACACCGGGGCCACCGCAGAGTTGATGCTTTCCGACGTGGTTGAGCAACATGAGGGCAGCGACACGGCACAGGTTTATATAACGCGTCAGCTACAGCGTCACCCTACAATGCGGGTTTTCCACAAGCTGATGGATTACCACCTGAACGACGCAGAAGAAGGGCGCGCCAAAGAGAGCCTGATGGTGCTGCGTGACATGGTTGGGGAACAGGTGCGCAGCAAACCGCGCTACCGCTGTCAGAAGTGTGGTTTCACTGCCTATACGCTTTACTGGCACTGTCCTTCATGCCGGGCCTGGTCAACCATCAAGCCCATTCGCGGTCTCGATGGGCAGTGATTTTTTAAAACCCCTCACTTTAGTTACAACATACTTATCGCTTTTACAAACCTGCTCAGCACCGTGCGGTTTGCCAGCCGGGCAGGAAGTAAAACGGTCCTGTCAATTTGTGGCGCTGACAGGTAGAATGCACGCCGTTTATCTGTTCCGCGCCACTGCGCGCCCATAGACGAAAAGGGCTGGTCATGACGTCTGTTACTTCCTCCACTTCCCGCGTAGTTACTGATTCTCCTGTTGTTGTTGCTCTCGATTATAATAAGCGTGACGCCGCTCTGGCTTTTGTCGACGGTATCGATCCTCGCGACTGCCGTCTGAAAGTGGGCAAAGAGATGTTCACGTTATTTGGACCGCAAATCGTGCGCGATCTGCAACAACGCGGTTTTGACGTTTTTCTCGACCTCAAATTCCATGATATCCCTAACACCACGGCACACGCCGTTGCTGCCGCCGCCGAGTTGGGTGTATGGATGGTCAACGTGCATGCATCGGGTGGGGCGAGAATGATGACAGCCGCGCGTGAAGCGCTTCTGCCGTTTGGTAAGGATGCGCCATTGCTGATTGCGGTAACGGTACTGACGAGCATGGACGAAAACGACTTACGCGACCTGGGTGTGACGTTGTCACCTGCCGATCACGCAGAACGCCTTGCCCGTCTGACCCAGAATTGCGGTCTGGATGGTGTCGTCTGTTCTGCGCAGGAAGCGGTGCGTTTTAAAACGGAACTGGGTCAGAATTTCAAACTGGTCACGCCGGGTATCCGTCCTGCGGGCAGTGAGGCTGGCGATCAGCGCCGTATTATGACCCCTGAGCAGGCGCTGGCGGCAGGCGTGGATTACATGGTCATTGGCCGTCCGGTGACCCAATCTGCCAATCCGGCAGAGACGCTTAAGGCTATCAATGCATCACTGAAAAAGGGGGCGTAATGACGGACTCCAACAGTCGTTTGGTCTATTCAACCGAAACCGGGCGTATTGACGAACCGAAAGCGAAAGCGGAGCGCCCGAAAGGCGATGGGATTGTTCGCATCCAGCGCCAGACCAGCGGTCGTAAAGGAAAGGGCGTATGTCTTATCTCGGGTATTGATCTGGATGACGCAGAGCTGGCAAAGCTGGCGGCTGAACTGAAAAAGAAATGTGGCTGCGGCGGAGCCGTAAAAGACGGCATAATCGAAATCCAGGGTGATAAACGCGATGTCATTAAATCGCATCTTGAAGCCAAAGGGATGAAAGTGAAACTGGCGGGCGGTTAAAATAAATGAGCCACGGTAATTACCGTGGCTCTTGTTTTATACGTGCGTAAGTCAGACCTGAAATGCGTTAAATAACGCAAAGCCCGTCAGGGCGTATAATAATTATTTGCCTACCTGGTGACCGATAATACCACCAACAGCAGCACCACCTAATGTACCCAGCGTACTACCATCTGTTAATACTGCACCACCGATTGCACCAGCACCGGCGCCAATGGCGGTGTTACGGTCACGTTTAGACCAGTTAGAGCATGCGCTCAGGGACATCGCTACAGTGATTGCCAGAACAGCGGCGGCTAATTTTTTGCTGGTTAAGGTCATAATACTTTCTCCTGAATTATCGATTCACGGAAAGATGTACGTTTTAAGTATAGACTAGCTGAATACTTAAATTCTGTTCTCCGTGAAAGCTGGTCGCGCAGGTGTTACGTAATCACGCAAGTGATAGTCACTTCCTGTTATATCGCTAACATTAATTTTACGACTTTAGGGCAGGTTAAACAGGTAAAAACTCTTAAAGGGAGGTTAGGAATCATCTCAGAGAGCGTTTGAGGTGCGCCTGAATTTCAGGCGCACCTGGCATCATGCGGGTTTTTTAATAATATCGACGATAAGGCCGTCTTCTTCGAGTTTATTCCGGTGTGCATCGCTCAGCCGGTCATCGGTAATTACGCGACTGAATCGGGAAATTGGCCCCATCGTATAGGGATGGACCGCGCCAAATTTTGAGCTGTCGGTCAGCACGATAGCTTCACACTCTTTTTCCAGCACCGCATTCACTACGTCTGAACGCATCATATCCCGGCCGGTAAAGCCGGTTTCTGGCTGCCAGCCGTCAATACCGATGAAGGCCTTGCTGAAATGCACCTGCTGCACGTACTGACGCGTCAGCGGGCCTACCATGCTCTCACTTTTTTTCTGGTAGATGCCGCCCAGCAGAATGACCTCACAGCGTGTCTCCTTCAGCAAGTGAGCGATATAGCTACTCACGGTTATGATGGTGATGTCTTTTTGATCGGCCAGGGTGCGGGCCAGCAGGGCGTTACTACTGCCGTTCTCAATAAAGACCGTTTCGCCATTGTTCACTAAGGACGCGGCAAACTCAGCCAGTTCACGTTTGAGGGCATAGTTGTTCATCATGCGGGTTTCAACGTCCTCGCTGTCCAGCGGGACCGCATACCCATGCGCACGACGCAGGTAGCTCTGTTTTTCCAGCAGATTCAGATCCTGACGGATGGTGACTTCAGAAACGCCTGTCGTTTTAGCAAGATCGACGACGCTTACGCGTCCCTGATCGATGACCATCTGCAGAATGATTTGTTGTCGGGAATTCATAGCATCCATTTAATAAAGCGAAACGAGGGCGGAAAGGGTGGGGTTAAACTTCCCACGGGGCTTTTGGCTGTCTGTTTTCTGGTGCAGTTTCGGCGCCATTCTGAGCAAGAAGTTCAGACTTCAGGATCTCAAGGTTACGGATCGCAGAGTGATAATCGCCCGCCACCAGTATATCCAGCACGGTATCAATTCGTTGGGCTACGGCCTGCGCATCAATGTTAGACATAATCTCATCCCGGGTACGAAAAGTTAATATTTTCAATGATGCAGAAAATGGATTCAAAAGAGAAGGGAAAAAATGCAATAACTAAATTACATAAATGAAAGTAATAAATTTATTCCCCCGCATGCAGCGTGATGAATGAGTGGATTAGTCTAAAACTGCGCGCAAGGCGCTTTTTTATATGAGGAATTAGACTATGACAGTTATCAATCAGACTACCTGCACACTGTTTACCGATACTGAACGTTTCACTCAGTTGTCAGGGTATTACGAAGAGGAGCGCCGCACAGTCTGGATGATGTTGCGGGCGCAGCCACGACCCTGTTTCAACCATGCGTTAATTGAGGAGATCATGAACCTCTCATGGCTGGTTCGCCAGTCCGGGTTTGCGGTCGATTTTTGGGTAACCGGTTCGCTGGTGCCCGAGATGTACAATACGGGAGGTGATTTACAGTTCTTCGTAGAATGCATCCAGAATGGACGTCGCGAAGCGTTACGGGCCTATGCTCGTGCCTGCGTTGATTGTGTCCATGCGGCGTCACGGGGTTTTGATACGGGGGCTATCACGCTGGCGATGGTTGAAGGCAGTGCGTTAGGGGGCGGATTTGAGGCCGCGCTGGCGCACCACTTCGTGCTGTCCCAGCGCGATGCCCGTTTAGGCTTCCCTGAGATCGCCTTCAATCTTTTCCCCGGCATGGGGGGATACTCGCTGGTCGCACGCCGTTCAGGCATGAAACTGGCAGAGGAACTCATCTATAAAGGGGAGTCTCATACGGCAGAGTGGTATGAACAGCACGGTTTAGTGGATGTGCTGTTCGAACCTGGACAAAGCTACGTCTCTGTCAGAACGTTCATCGACACGCTGCGGCCGAAGTTGAACGGCGTAAGGGCGATGTTACGCGCCCGTACACGCGTGCTGCAGTTGCCCCGCAGTGAGTTGATGGACATCACGGAAGATTGGGTCGATGCGGCATTCTGCCTTGAGCCAAAAGATATCGCCTATATGGAGCGTCTGGTGATGCTGCAAAACCGCCACCATGCGGCGGGATTACGCAAAGCCAGTTAACGCTGTTTACGCGACTGATATCGCTTTAGCCATCGCTCGAATGCGGCAGCGGGCATGGGCTTAGCAAAGAGAAAACCCTGCCGTTCGTTGACGCCGTTCTTAGTCAGAAAGGCGTCTTCTTTTGCGCTCTCCACACCTTCAGCAATGACCTGTAAGTTCAGTGCCTGCGCCACCGCGACAATGGCCCGCACCAGCGACTGGGAAATGGACTGTTTATGAATATCCCGGACAAATGACTGATCAAGCTTGATTGCATCGATTGGGAATCGTGCCAGTTGGGACAAAGACGAGTAACCGGTCCCAAAATCGTCCAGATGAATTTGTGCGCCAAGCTGGCTGAACTGTTTGATCACTGACAACGCCAGCTCTTCGTTTTCAATGAGACAGCTTTCTGTCAACTCCACGTCGATAGGGCAATATTCAAAATCCAGATCCTTCAGGGCCTGTTTTAAATCACTAAAAATGGTTTGGTCGGCCAGTTGACGAGCCGAGACGTTCACTGCCACACGCAGATTAATGCCCTTATCGCGCCATTTGGCCACCTGACGAACCACGTCAAGCATGACCCAGCGGCCAAGCGGCACAATCAGCCCTGACTCCTCAGCATACGAGATAAATTCCAGCGGAGGAATTAATCCGCGTTCTGGGGATTGCCAGCGCACCAGCGCTTCCAGGCTTCTGACTTCGCCGCGCCAGGTGACTTTGGGCTGATAGTGGATCAGCAGTTGATCGTTATCCAGTGCTTTACGCAGGTTGGTATCCAGCCAGAGATATTCAAACACGCGCTGGTTCATTTCCGGTGAGAAGACGCAGAACTTGCCCCGGCCGTTCTCTTTGGCGGTGTACATAGCGGTATCGGCATTGCGGATGACGCTTTCCCGATCGTTGCCGTGCTGCGGGGCGAGGGCGATCCCTAATGAGCAGCCCGTGTAAATTTCAATCAGACCAATTCTGAACGGCTGGCGCAGACGGGTCAGAATGCGTGATGCCATCGCTTCCAGAGAACCCTGAGAGGTATGGGTGGCCATGACAATAAATTCATCGCCGCCGAGTCGCGCCAGTACCTGGCCTTCATCCAGACAGCTCAGAATGGCCAGCGCAACCGCCTGCAGGAGCTGATCGCCAAACATATGCCCGTAGGCATCGTTCACTTTTTTGAAGTTATCGAGATCGAGATATACCACGCCAACCTGTGTCTCACCACGGTTGTCGATGGCGTCTGAAATCAGTTCGTGGATCGCATTACGGTTCGGCAAGCCGGTGATGGTATCGGTGTTGGCCAGCACCCGCAGGCGCTCCTGGGCGCGGCGCTCTTCCGTAATATCGGTGCCGGAACAGATAAGAAAAATTTCATTTTTACCGCTGCCGCTGTGGACAAATTTGTTTCTGAACAGAAACAAGCGTTGTCCTTTTCGCGTTTTGATCCAGCGTTCGACTTCGTAAGAACTGCCGTTGCGAAAGAAACCGGTAATGTTGCGCTTTGAGGCTGCGGCTTCACTGCGGCTCATAAACAACTTAAACACATTCTGGCCGATAACTTCTTGTTCTTTGAGACCGGTGTACTCTTCGCTCAGGCGGTTAAATCGCTGAATGTTGCCATTCTGATCGAGAATGACGATAACGGAGTTGGCTTCGGAGACGACCTGCTCAGCAAAGGACAGGCCCTGAGCCAGGTCGCGGGCCACGGAAGGCGTATCGTTCCACGCAGAGGCGGTACCGGCCCATTCATTACGGGTTATTTTGCGTCCGACAAGGTGAACAGGCACATCTTCGCCATACAACGAGAGCGTCATTGAGATGCTGGACGTAATGACGGTTAACTGGCGGATAAGTTCGGCCTGTTCATCATCCAGCGCCACCACCTGAGTCACATCGGCATTTTCGCTGGTGGCAAGGTGCAGAGCATTGCTGTCCGCTGTCAGTCGCCACCAGGGGCTGTGAGTTCCCATGTAACGAAACAGCAAATTCTGCTCCAAATCGTCCATCATGTTTTCTCCTGAAGCTGCCTGTTAGCGCACAATTTATTCATTTGCGATCGGCTTTTCCGAAGTGAGACCACGGCTGAACCGATGTGAACTTATTGTTTTTTCCCGGTTTTCTTATAATAAAACGAGTCAGGTAAAAAAGGATACTCAGCCAATAAAAATTCACGTAACCGGATATAACGGCACTCTTTTACTGTAGATAATTATGGCGAAATTGGGCGGAAGAAGACTGAAAATAGTAAGAAAAAATGATGATTTTGCAGAGCGGCGTGGGAGAAAAAAATGTCGGCCCGCCCTGTAAGGAAAGGGCCGACAATTGAATAGCTTATCAGGCGGCAGGGCGCGCGATAATACTGCGGGTTTCCATGCGGACTTCGGCGATAGTGACGTCAATCACGTCCGTGACCTTGTAAACCGTTTCACCTTTGATTTGCACAGTACCATTTTCCTGGCTACAGACCAGTTCGTCGCGAACGGCATGCAGGAACGGTGCAGGGATAAAGGCAACCGCCCCGTTATCCACCAGACGCACACGCATACCCCCACGGCTGATATCAATGATTTCTGCGGCGAAGCGAGTCTCTGTACCGGCTTTATCCTGCAGGAAGCGGGCGTACAACCAGTCACCCACGTCACGTTCCGCCATGCGGTTCAGGCGTCGACGATCTGCCATCTGCAGGGTCGTGTCATCCTGAGGACGTGCAATGGATTCGCCCTTGATGATCGCTTTGAGCAGGCGGTGGTTAACCATATCGCCGTACTTACGAATTGGAGATGTCCAGGTCGCGTAGGCATCCAGGCCGAGGCCGAAGTGCGGGCCAGGCTCTGTGCTGATTTCAGCAAAGGACTGGAACCGACGAATACGGCTGTCGAGGAAACCAGAAGGCTGTGCGTCCAGCTCGCGACGCAGCTTGCAGAAGCCCTGCAAGGTCAGCACCTCTTCCGGGTCAACATGCACGTCATGATTCTTCAGCAGGGCGGCCAGCGCTTCGGTATTGGCCGGATCAAAGCCGGTATGGACGTTATAAATACCGAAGCCCAGCTTGTCGCGCAGCACGCGTGCGGCACAAATGTTGGCGGAGATCATCGCCTCTTCGACGATGCGATTTGCAATACGGCGCGGCTCGGCCACGATATCCAGCACTTCGCCTTTTTCACCCAGAACAAAGCGATAGTCCGGACGATCTTTGAATACCAGCGCATGGGTTTGACGCCATTCACTGCGGTTCAGACAGATGCGGTGCAGCAGACGAATCTGTGCAGCAATGGCGTCTGACTCCGGTTTCCAGGTGCCGGTATTTTCCAGCCAGTCAGAAACGTCGTCATAAGCCAGCTTGGCTTTTGATTCAATGGTGGCAGCGAAGAATTCGATATCATCTTCAATCGTGCCGTCCGCAGCAATGGTCATGCGGCAGGCGAGAACCGGACGCACTTCATTCGGACGCAGCGAGCAGAGATCGTCGGAGAGTTCACGCGGTAACATCGGGATGTTAAAGCCAGGCAGGTAGTTAGTGAACGCACGAACTTTCGCGATATCGTCCAGCTTGCTGCCTTCGGCAATCCAGGCGGTAGGATCGGCAATGGCGACGGTTAACAGCAGTTTGCCATCGCCGCGCTCTTCAGCATACAGCGCATCATCCATATCTTGCGTACTGGCGCTGTCGATAGTGACAAACTCCAGTGCGGTCAGATCCCTACGCTCCAGCCCTTCATCCTGCATCTCGGTGGCTACGCCGTTCGGGGCTTCTTTTTCAAGATTATGGCGCGCAAGCGTAACCCACCACGGCACGAAATGGTCGTCGCCGAAGGTAATGAACTGGGTCAGTTCCGCATAGAACCCACGATCGCCTTTCAGAGGATGACGGCGCATTTCCGCCACGGCCCAGTCACCTTCTTTGAAATCATGCTCAACGCCGCGAGCGGCACGGCATGGAATGGCGTCTTTCAGCAGGGGATGATCTGGCACGATAGAGAGACGGTCGTCTTTTCTCTGCACCTTGCCCACAAAACGGGTCAGGAACGGCTCGATCAGTTCTTCCGGCTCGGCAGATTCACGTTCTTTTTCAGTATGAATGACAGCCATGACGCGGTCACCGTGCATCACTTTCTTCATCTGCGGTGGCGGAATGAAGTAGCTTTTCTGCGCGTCGACTTCAAGGAAACCAAAGCCTTTTTCCGTGGCTTTTACGACCCCTTCTGCACGCGGCGTCTGGGAATGCAGTTGCTGTTTAAGCTGCGCTAGCAGCGGGTTGTCCTGAAACATAATGTTCTATTTTCGTAGCCATTGAGCGGCTGACAGTTTTACGCGATTCTCACTGCCACAGCAAGCGGTCTTTGGGTAAATAGTATGGTTATTCCGCTTTGCCAAGCGCGACTTTCAGGCGCTCAAGCCAGCCATCAAACGCGCTTCGCGTAAGCAGCGCAATCGCCCGGTCAGCGGGAAGTCCTTCCTCCGTGAGCGGGTTAAACTGTGCTGCACTGAAACGGTCCGGAGAACGTGTTAACAACTCCACGGCCGCCGAGAGCGCCGGCGAGGTTACCCAGGCTTCTTCACGGCAATGATTCAGGATTTCCCCCGTCAGATCGAGCAGCATGGGTTCATGGCACAGCACAGGCGTTAGCGCCTGAAGGGCAGGCTCGGCTTGCCAGCGTGAAAGGGACTCGAGTTGATGCGCACTGGCATAGCGCAGTTCCACCACAGGCAGGAGAGCGATCCAGGCGCCGGGCCTGACGGGCAGTGTGTGCGGTTGAATATGATGTCCTGGCAGCCAGCGTACGGGGTGCCCCAGTAGCGCCTGAAACACCGCGACTACGCGGGCCTGAAAACCGATGAAGCCAATAATCTGGCTGATGAGCACGATGTCATACGTTGTCAGGCCCACCTCATCGAGCTGGTTCTGAGCTTTATCATCAATAACATCCGGTGAACTGGCAAGCTGGCGGGCATATTGCGTGATTTGTGCCAGACGGCGGTTACTTTCACGTGACGAGTCCGGGCCGGGAAGTGGGGCGAGAAGGGCGGCGTAATGGTTACAGAGCCTCTGAACCCCACAGGCCTGCGCGACCGTCAGCGCGGTGCTCAGCCTGTCATAAGCACTTAATGTGTGCAGGCGGTTGACGGGGATATCGAGCGGGAACAGCAGATGACATAAGGCTCTGGCAGGGGTTAGCCAGCCAGAACAGGCGGCGACAATCTCATCAGGTAAGGCTAAATCGAGCAAAAAACGATCGTCGACGTTAGCGGCTTCGGGCACCAGGGGCAGGACATCCGTCTGCGCGTGGTTTGACTGGGTTTCGTGATACCAGTGGCCTTTGCCGGAAAAACGGCGTTGTTCCATGGGCGTTCCTTGATCTCAAAATGGCGATCAATATCCTGGCGTAAGGCGGATGAGGGGAAAAATATTGTTAGGTGATAACAAATAGCCGAACGGAATAACGAGAGGCGGCGGGGAGGAAAAACTCTCTTCCCGGGCGGGAAGAGAGTCACAAACTTATTTAATTTCCAGCTCGTTCATTGCAGCGATGTTGAAGCCGCCATCAACGTGAACCACTTCGCCGGAGATACCTGCGGAAAGGTCAGAGCACAGGAATGCTGCAGAGTTACCCACATCTTCAATGGTAACGGTACGACGAATCGGCGTAACCGCTTCGCAGTGTGCCAGCATTTTACGGAAATCTTTGATGCCAGAAGCGGCCAGGGTGCGGATTGGACCTGCAGAGATGGCGTTAACGCGCACACCTTCAGGGCCCATTGCGTTCGCCATGTAGCGGACGTTTGCTTCCAGAGACGCTTTAGCCAGACCCATAACGTTGTAGTTAGGGATAGCACGCTCTGCGCCCAGGTAGGACAGCGTAAGCAGGGCGGAGCCCGGGTTCAGCATGGCGCGGCAAGATTTCGCCATCGCAACAAAGCTGTAGGAGCTGATGTCGTGCGCGATTTTGAAGCCATCACGGGTAACCGCGTTAACGTAGTCGCCGTCCAGCTGGTCGCCAGGTGCGAAGCCGATGGAGTGAACGAAACCGTCGAATTTGTCCCACGTTTTTGCCAGTTCAGCAAACATGCCATCGATGCTTTCATCTTGTGCAACGTCACATTCCAGAACGATGCTGGAACCCAGCTGCGCGGCAAACTCTTCAACACGGCCTTTCAGCTTGTCGTTCTGGTAGGTGAACGCCAGCTCAGCGCCTTCGCGATGCATAGCCTGTGCGATGCCGTATGCGATGGACAGTTTGCTGGCAACGCCGGTTACCAGAATGCGCTTACCGGAAAGAAAACCCATAGCTTTAATCCTTATATTCATTGCTTGTTTTTGCCTTGTAAATCATAGCGTTACAGGCAGTATTTCAAAATTATTCGAAATCAGCTCGAAATTATAGCCCACTCACTGCCCCTTGTGTCACGCTATTTCTCGCGCATTGCCCATGAACGGGGTCCCGAAAGGGGCTGACACGGGTGACGCAGGTCTTAAAATTTCGCCATTCGTCCAGTATATCACCCGGGTTAAGCTTCGCCTCATCCAACCAGCGTGGATGCGTGATCCTGCAAAGCGTTTCACCTTTTCTTAGCGCCCTCAATGAAACGCGCGACGACAATAAAGAAAACCGGTACGAAGAAGATGGCGAGAAGCGTACCGCTAATCATGCCGCCGAATACGCCGGTGCCGATGGCATGCTGCGTGCTGTCACTCGCCCCGGTGGCCAGCATTAGCGGGACAACGCCTAGCGTAAAGGCTAACGAGGTCATTAAAATGGGGCGCAAGCGCCGACTGGCGGCCTGGAGTGTTGCCGCGACGGTTGTTTGCCCCTCCCGCTGAAGCTGCCTGGCAAACTCGACAATCAGAATGGCGTTCTTGGCGGAAAGCCCAATCAGGGTGATCAGACCGACCTTGAAGAAAACATCATTAGTCATACCTGCAATGGATACGGCTGCAACCGCGCCAATAAGACCCAGTGGAACGACCAGCATGACCGCGAAGGGAATCGACCAGCTCTCGTAAAGGGCGGCGAGAACCATAAATACCACGAGGATTGACAGCACAATCAGGCCAGGAAGCTGTGACTCAGACGCTTTCTCCTGCAGTGAACTCCCGGCCCAGTCGCCTGCGATACCCGCAGGCAGCTCCTTTGCCAGCGTTTCCACGATTTTCATTGCCGTACCGCTGGACTCACCCGAGGCAGCACTTCCCGTAATCCGTATCGCAGGATATCCCTGGTATCGGTTCAACTGCTGAGGCGCAACGTTCCATGACAGTGTTGCAAACGTAGATACCGGCACCATCTGACCTGTCCGGTTTTTTACCGATAAGGTTAACAATTGTTCAGGTTGCATACGGTATGGCGCATCGGCCTGTACAATGACCTGTCGAACGCGACCGTTATGGGTGTAGTCATTAACGTAACTGGAGCCCATGGTGACAGACAGAGTTTGATTAATTTCATCAAACGAGACGCCCATGGCCTCTGCTTTTTCCCGGTCAATCTGCAGTGCAAGGCTGGTTCCCTCAGGCAGGCCATCAATGTAGACATCATTCAGTTCAGGGCGCTGATTTGCATGCTGAACAAACTCATCGGCGGCATTTTTTAAGGCCTGATATCCCAGACCCGCTCTGTCCTGCAAGTAGTAAGTGAATCCGGATGAGATCCCCATATCCGAAATAGCCGGAGGAAGTAAGCTCATTGTGACGGCATCAGAAACGCCAGCCATGCGGGACTGGATAGCGTCTGCTTCCCCCTGGGCGGTGATCCCTTGTCGATTTTTCCAGTCCTTAAGCGTGGTAAAGGCCATGGCCGAGTTAGGGCCGGAACCCGAAAAGCCAAAGCCCAGGATCATGATGTTGCTTTCAATCGCCTGTCGCGATGCAATTTCCTCTTCAAATTTTTCAACCACTTTAAGGGTACGCTGCATGGTCGCGTCAGAAGGCAGTTGCAGGGATGACATGAAGTAGCCCTGATCTTCATCCGGCAAAAATGAGGATGGCAAAGAAGACAACCCCATAAACAGGGCAGCGCAAAGGGCAACATACAGCAGCAGCATGCGCCCCGTTTTTTTTAGCACCGCGCCCAGGCTGGACGCATACACTGCCGTGAGGGCATGGAAATGGGTGTTAAACCAGGTTGCAAATCTTCCGGCACCTCTCTTGTTCGCCGCGTGGGGCTTGAGTAACGTGGCACAAAGCGCGGGGGTCAGCGTCAGCGCGAGGAATGCCGATAACAAAATGGAAATGGCCATTGAAATACAGAATTGTCGATAGATGATCCCCACCGAACCCTGCGCAAAGCCCATCGGGATAAACACCGCCGTAAGCACCAGCGTGATACCCGCTATGGCAGGAGTGATTTCATGCATGGCCTGCCGCGTTGCTTCGCGTGGGGAAAGCTTTTTTTCTTCCATCAGCCTTTCGACGTTTTCGACAACGACGATGGCATCATCAACGATAATACCGATAGCCAGCACCATCCCGAACATGGTCAGAATATTGATGGAATAGCCGCTGAGCAGCATTATTGTAAAGGTGCCCAGCAGCGCCACGGGGGCGACAATTGCCGGAATAAGCGTGCAGCGAATCTTGTGCAGAAAAAGCAGCATGACCAGGAACACCAGTACCATCGCTTCAACAAATGTCTGAACCACTTTCATAATTGAAAGCTTTACGAAGGGCGCCGTATCAAAAGGCACCGTGAAGGTCATTCCCTCCGGAAGCACGTGAGACAGTTCATCAATCCGTGCCCGCACCCCTGAGGCGGTACTGATGGCATTCGCGCCCGGCGACAGCTGGATTGCGGCTGCCGTCGCCGGAACGCCGTTTTCGCGAATACCGTACGCATAGCTTTGTAGGCCGGACTCAATGCGGGCAACGTCCGACAACTGCAGGCGGGCCCCTGTGGTATCGGATTTAAGGGTAATATGGCGAAATGCCTCGACCGAAGAAAGTTGTCCTTTAACCGTAATCGGATAAGTCACTCCCTGGCCTTCTGTTGCCGGTTCATCGCCCGTTCTGCCGGGGGAAACAATGGTGTTCTGCTGGCTGACCGCGGTAAGCACATCGCTTACCGACAGCCCATAGCTATGAAGCTTCATCGGATCGAGCCAGATACGTAGCGCTTTCTCACCACCAAAAAGCTGGACTTTGCCAACCCCCGGCACGCGGCGAAGTTCATCGCTGATATTTCTGGCAAAATAATCGCTCAAATCCGCTTCCTGAAATGTCCCGGAGGTGGACTTTAACCCCACCATCATCAGAAAACCGGCGTTTGCCGCCTCGACGTTAATGCCGTTTTGCCGGACCGACTGAGGTAGGCGCGGCTCGACAATCTTTATCTGATTCTGGAGATCCATCTGCGCCAGTTTGATATCGGTGCCTGGTTTAAAGGTCACCGTAATCGAGGCTGAGCCGGTGGTGTCACTCGATGATTCAAAATAGAGCAAATTATCCACGCCGGATATTTCACGCTCGATAAGGGAAACGACCGACGTATTCATCACATCAGGACTGGCGCCGGGATACGAGACAGTAATAATAATGCCTGGCGGCGCAACAGCCGGATACTGCGCCACCGGTAGCCGGGGAATCGACAATACCCCTGTCAACACAATAAAAAGCGCCACGACCCAGGCGAAAACAGGACGATCAATAAAAAATTGCGGCATAAAGATTACTTCCAGTCAACTCACAGTAAAACGCATCAGGTGTGCGATGTCTCATCACTGGTCGATACCCGCTTGCCGATGTCTCTGAGTTGTGAAAATTTCTCCAGCAGTTGCGGGGCGTCATCCAGGCTTGTCGCGAACATCCACATGTACGTCATCACGGAATAAATGTGACCGGCGGTAATCCCCGTTGTGTGGGTCATCAGGATGATGGTCAGCGTAAAAAGCAGGGCGATCAGCGAGCCAATCAGTAAATATCCCCACGCTTCGCGGTCAGAGAGCGCAATACGCAAGTGTGCAAGCGTAGAATAATGACGTTTGAGGGTCGCAGAGCCCGCTTTATGTACATAATCGACCTCTTTCTCAAGGCGGTTATTGAGGCGTCTGAACAGCAATTCATTCTTATGGGTGAAACCGGAAACAAATCCCATCAGGATCAAGACGACGATGGCGCAGACGATGCCAGCCCAGAATTCAATGATCAGCAGCATAATGGCTGCACCAAAAAGCGAACTCATCGAGGTAATGAGCATGGGCAGATGCATTTCAAAGAAATCCACGAACTCACGCGACAAGGTAACTCTCGCCGCGATTGTCGAATGATTAAGCTGGTATTTTCGCTGAGCCAGCACAACAGAGACCGCAAGCCCGGCGTAAATTCGTGCAAAGGTGCGCGTGTCCACGCTGCGCCTTGCGGCACCAATGCACCAGATAAACAGGACCATTAGCCCATACAGTGCAGCGCTCACGGTATCCCCGGCGAGAATGGCATTTATCGCAATCCCCGCAAGTACGGGATAGAGTAAAAAGGTCACATTTTCGGCAATAACCAGAAAGAAGGTAATAAACAGCTTCTTGCGGTGCCGCACGGCAAGTGCCTTGAGCGAGCCAACAACCCCGGAGACGACCGGAGGACGATGAGTATTTTTAAGGATCATATTTTTCGAGTTATTAATGCCAGAGAGCAGGGGAATTCCGTCAGGAATTTATCCATTAACCGTTACTTTATACAGCGCATGTTTAGTACTGATGTGCAATTTGTGGAGGTTATATGGAGACAGTAAACTTAAATCATCCTTAACATGAGATAAATGGGTGAGCCAACAAAAAATATAATGAGAAAACATTCGCAGTAAAACACCAGATCGGCGATATCAGGTGCGATGTTTAACAAAATACTGAAAATGAAGATCAGGTAGATAAAAATCAATGCCAGGCACAGGGCCATGACAAGGAGTTCCGACAATCCGCCTCCTTTATGTTGAATCGCAAGAAAAAACGATGTTGCTGCGATACAACCATAAATAACAGGTGAGGAGATAATGGTTGCCGCCACTTTTTCATCGACTTCATGTATCAGGATCATCCAAAGATGCAATAATCCCCACGATACAATAAGAAACAAACATGACGTGCCAACGTTAGCAGGTGAGACATATCTATTAATATTCATTTTGAGTGTCTTTGGGTATTAATGAAAGCAATTGATAGACCGAGCCACATACGAGAAGTTCAATGGTTTATTCTCTTTGGTCGCTTTTTTTCTGAATAAAAAGATTCAACTGTTTATATGGAGTGTTTATATCCGAAATGTGGAGAAAGTGTGGAGGCAATAACATCAAGGGTTTTGTTTTTTGCAGGAATGCTTATAAAAAAGTCACAACACAACGGCACTTTTTTGTCATGCGTGGGTCTGAGCTTTTTATAAAATGGCGCTTAGCATGATTTCGCAACATAAAAGAGACGCCTTCCCGTACCTGTGGAGAGAAAATGTACCAAAATAATTTAATTCTTGTCGCCGAAGATGAAGATGAAATCGCCGATATACTGATGAGCTACCTGCAGCGGGCAGGAATGAAAACCTTAAGGGCAACAGATGGTGCGCAGGCGATTAACATGACGCGTCTGCATAAACCGGATCTCATTTTGCTGGACATCCAGTTGCCGGTATTTGATGGCTGGAGCGTCCTTACCACGCTGCGCCGGGAGAGTACGGTGCCCGTCATTATGGTCACCGCCCTCGATCAGGATGTGGATAAGCTGATGGGGTTGCGGCTGGGCGCTGACGATTACGTCATAAAGCCATTCAATCCCTCTGAAGTTGTCGCGAGAGTGGAAGCCGTACTGCGCAGAACGAAGGCCTACGTTCAACAGGTTGCAGCAATGCCGCTCCGGACATCCTTTATTACGGTCTACCCGGATGATTTCTATATTGAAGTCACGGTTGGGGAGGAGGTGGTATGTCCTGTATTGACCACCACAGAATTTAAACTGCTGACCTATCTGGTCAGGAACCCGAGAAAGGTATGCTCCCGCGAAGAGTTACTTAACGCCTGTCTGCCGGAGGGCGATACCTTAGACAGAACGGTGGACAGCCACATGAGTAAGCTGCGCAAAAAACTGGAACTTGCTGGTCTTCATGGTGTGCCTGAAAGCATAAGAGGGATGGGTTACCGGCTGGGTGACAAGAAATGAGTAAAGAATCTGTTCTGAGCCGCCAAATCTTAACCTATATGGTTACGCTGGCATTGATTATTATTGCCATCGCTATTCTGGGCTCCTGGCTGTTTTACAGCTTCGTGCTGGATTACCTCCCGGGAGGTACCGCCGCTGGCAGCGAAGAGAATATGACGATGTGGGACTGGTTGTGGCTCGTAACGGTCTCGACAATCAGTTTTATGATCTCTCTCTTTTTGACCGTAAAACTGTCATCACGAATTCTGACGCCTTTGAACGCGGTAGCCTCCAGCCTGAAACGCATTTCTCAGGGCGATTTGGATGCCCGGGCCTGGTGCGCGAGTTCACAGCTTGGCGAGATAAATCATCTCGTCAACGACTTCAACGAAATGGCTGAAAAATTGCAAACGCTGGATATTCAGCGCAAATCCTGGAATGCGGCGATTGCGCATGAGCTGAGAACACCCGTCACGATTTTACGTGGGCGGCTTCAGGGTCTCGTCGACGGTGTGTTTGCACCAGATCCAGCTTTATTCAATAACCTGCTAAAGCAAACCGAAGGTCTGGCTCGCCTGATAGAGGATCTCCGTGTTGTCAGCTCGGACGGCGGTGCGGGTTATACGTTATGCAAGAGCGAAATCGATCTTAAGGACACCCTGGAAACAGCACTTGAGACCTTCAGGCCTGAGTTTAAGCGTAAGCAATATGATATTCATACCGAACTTAAAACACAGCGGTGTATCTGCGATCCGCTACGTATTAATCAATGTCTGACCGTGTTATTTGACAATGCGCTGCATTACTCGACATCACGTAAACTCATCATAAAAAACGGGGTGTATGGTAAAGAAAATTACATCCTGATTCAGGATGAAGGGCCAGGCATACCCCGGGAATTTCATGATTTTCTCTTCCAGCCCTTTCAGCGCGACAAAGGGGCCAGACAACTGAATCCTGAAGGCTGTGGTTTAGGGTTGTCGGTGGTAAAAGCCATCATGCTTGCGCACGGTGGCGATGTTACCTATGTTCTGACGAAGCGAAACCACTCGCTATTCAAATTAACCTGGCCGGTTGCGGCATGACTCAAATGAGCCTGTTTGTGACAGGCGTCATTTGCCACATTTCGCCCAACCTGGCGTCCCATTCGGGGGGCGTGATGGTAAGTTTGCCTCGTTTCGGGCTTAACGTTATTTCACTAAAATAGATTTCATCCTGCGTGAGCATGAGATCGACACGGCAATAATCAATCCCCTGGGCCAGGTCTTGCGCCGCCAGCAGTGCCTCCTGATAAGACGCAGGTCTGGGGATGTCCTGCGGGGTGTTAGGATATTCCATCTGGAAAGGCTGCAATTGCCAGTGCCGATCGTAAACGTTGATAAATCCATTGCCGCTTTCATCGGTAAAATCCGCTTCCACGAACTGCGCGATGCCATGAAAACAATGGATCCTTAACATCTCTGAGGTTGTGCTTTTGTCGGTGTTATTAAACAGGTCGATGTACTGCTCGCACAGAATAACAGGAAGGATGTTTTTATATTGCCATTCCCTTGTGGTGTAATATAAATTTCTCTTTAATGCCAGCCGGAGTTTGTTTTGCGTTTTTTTGAGATCAAACTCTGCTTTGTTTGTGCATATGACCGCACTCCCACTGTCATGGTTGCATTTTAATACAAATTTCTTCGGCAGTTTCGTCAGGTCAATGTGCTCAACGCGACGGTATACGCCAATCAATGGCACTACGTTTAGTCGTTGCGTTCTCGATAGCACATATTCCCTCACTGCCAGTTTATTAGCCAGCAGCGTATAGTGTGAATTATGGTCATAGACCAGTCGATGACAAATTTTTTCGTTCAGGGTAGCAGGGGATTTTATATCAAATGTGTCGCCGTGAATTTCTTTGAGACGGGACAGATGAAAGTTAATGTCTGATATTAAATAAGACCGACACTTCCTGAGCAGATACTCCAGGCTTTTTAAATAATATGTGATTTTGTTCATTCTTTCCTCCGAAATATCTTCATATTCTGAAGGAGAAGGATTGATTCTTATTGCCTGAAGTATGGAGGAAAAATGGAGAGAGCCGCTTATAAAGCGGATGGCGATGTGCAACGCAAAATAAAAGGATTAAACGTCCTGTTTAATCCTTTGACGTTCTGAGTCGAAATATTCGCTGTCGCGGGAGACACCTGACGGGCGGTTACCGATCCTTTCTCCATGCATCAGCAGTTAGCGCTTCACCAAAATGTCCGGCAATCAGGCGTTTTGTTAAATCGTGGAGTGGGGAAGCCAGCACATCCGCCGTGCTGCCGCGCTCGACGACCTCACCCTGGTGCATGACCATCACCTGGTCGCTGATATGTTTCATCATGCCAAGATGTTGCGTGACGTAGATATAAGCGATCCCCTGTTTTTCCTGTAACTCCAGCATCAGGTTAATTAACTGCGAACGCATCGACATATCCAGAGAGGCGAGGGCTTCGTCAGCAATAATCACTTTTGGGCGCAAAATCAGGGCACGTGCCAGGCCAAGACGCTGCTTCTGACCCGGGGCCAGCATATGCGGATAGTAACTCTCGTGATCGGGCAGCAGCCCAACCATACGCAGGGTTTCAAAGATACGTTTACGGCGAGCGTCAGGCTCCAGATCGGTATTCAGTCGCAGCGGGAAATCCAGGATCTGCGAAATGCGCTGGCGCGGATTGAGCGAGGTGGAGGGATCCTGGAAGATCATGCGGATACGCTGGCTGCGGAAGGAGTAATCGCCGAATGCCAGCGGATGATCGTCAATCAGCACTTCACCGCCGCTTGGCTCGACCATGCCCGCCAGCATTTTTGCCAGCGTGGATTTGCCGGAACCATTCTCGCCAATGATCGCCAGGGTCTGTTTTTCGCGCAACGTAAAGCTCAGCGGCTTCACGGCCTCCACGGTCTGGCGGTGGAACAGCCCAGTGCGATAGCGAAAGGTCTTACTCAGGTTGCGCACTTCCAGTAAGGTTTCGACCATTTCACTCTCTCTCCATGTTCAGCGGGAAATGACAGGCGTAAAGGTGGTTTTTCGCCCCCGTCAGACGCGGCGTTTCAATACACTTACGCTGTGCATACGGGCAGCGTGGCCCAAGACGACAGCCTATCGGCAATGACTCCAGCAGCGGGATCGCACCGGGCAGCGTGTTCAGACGGCTCTTGTGCGGCATGGCGCTGCCAAAATCCGGGATTGCACGAATCAGCGCCTGCGTATAAGGGTGGTGCGGCGTGGTGACCAGATCTTCACTGGGGGCGGTTTCCACCGTTTGCCCACAGTACATCACATCAATTTTATCCGCCCATTTGCTGAGCATTTGCAGGTCATGGCTGATCAGCAAAATGGTGGTGTTGTTATTCTGATTCAGTCGCGTCAGCAGGCGGAATATCTGTGCCTGCGTGGTGGGCTCCATTGCGTTTGTAGGCTCATCCGCAATCAACAGACGCGGCTGATTGGCCAGCGCGATGGCAATCATCACTTTCTGGCATTCACCGTCGGTGAGTTCGTAGGGGAAACTGCGCATCGCGTCTTTGTGATCTTTGATCCCGACGCGATGAAGCAGCTCAATAGCGCGGCGTTTTCGCCAGCCGAAACGCTGCCACCAGCGGCCTTTATAGGTCCAGCCGGGAATGTTCTGCATCAGCTGCTTGCCGACACGCTCGGATGGATCAAGACAGGATTGTGGCTCCTGGAAAATCATTGAGACGTTATGACCCACCAGCTTACGACGCTCGCGTGGGGAGAGGCGCAGCAGGTCAATATCATCAAAACGCATTCGGTCGGCGGTGACGCGCCAGTTGTCCTTCGCAACACCGCAAATGGCTTTGGCGATGAGGCTTTTCCCTGAGCCGGATTCACCGACCAGCCCGCGTATTTCGCCTTCTGCAAGGGTAATACTGATACGGTCGACGGCCTTAACCCAGCCTTCACCGGTTTTAAACTCGATGGTGAGGTTGCGGATATCAAGAAGCGGCATTATTGCACCCCCGCATTAATTGCGCGGCGAATACCGTCGCCCAGCAGGTTAATCAGCAACACGCTGACCATGATGGCCGCACCCGGTAACATGACCGTCCAGGGGGCAACGTAGATAAGCTCCAGCGCATCGCCCAGCATCGCGCCCCATTCCGGTGACGGCAGTTGCGCACCCAAATCGAGGAAACCCAGCGCGGCGATATCCAGAATCGCCATCGACAGGGCGCGGGTGATCTCGGTGACCAGGCCGGCCGCGATATTCGGCAGAACGGCAAACCACAGAATATTGAGCGTGGTAGCGCCGTCCAGACGGGCGGCAACGACATACTCTTTTTCCAGCTCGTCATGCACCATGCTGTAAACAGAACGAACAATACGCGGCAGAATAGCCAGCCAGACGGCGAACATGGCATGCGAAAGGTGCGGCCCGGCAAAGGCCACCACGATAATCGCCAGCAGCAACGACGGGATAGAGAGCAGGGTGTCCAGAATGTGGTTCAGCACCGCCGAGCGCAGACCGTGTGTCGAACCGGCAAAAATGCCCAGCGCAAGGCCGCAGACTGTGGCGGCAAGCGTCACCACAAACGCACCTCCCACCGTCGGGGCGGCGCCACTCAGCAAGCGGCTCAGCACATCACGACCCAGATCGTCGGTGCCCAGGAAGAAGGAAACCTCCCCATAGCGCGACCACGACGGAGGTAACAACTGATAGCCGAGGAACTGCTGGTCGATACCATAGGGGGCAAACCACGATCCAAACACGCAAAGCAATACCAGCCCGGCACAGCCGTACAGGCCGATCATTGCCGTGGTGTCACCATAGAATTTACGCCACACGGTACGTAGCGCACCGGGCGTGCGCTTTTCACTGTATACGCTATCGTAGGGCATATGAATCCGTTTTAAGTTTGTTTGTCATGCTTTATGTCTTTTGAAAAATTCCGCCATTATCAACATCTTGCCTACTCTAAGTGCTTTATTTTTGTATATCGCGCATTAATTTGAAGGTTATCAATTTACGCAAAATGTGTACACTATTGTGTATATCTTTTCCCGGAGTGTACACATTGCTAACCGATACAAAACTGAGAAAAGCTCTTGGCAAAAAGAGAGACAAAATCGAGGTCATTTCAGACGCTCACGGCTTGAATGTCAGATTGTCTACATCCGGCAGTATAACATTCTTTTACCGCTACAGATGGAACGGAAAAGCGGCTCAATTGACGATCGGCGATTATCCGACCATATCATTAGCTCAGGCGCGAGAGCGTAGACAGCAGTTCAGAGTCTGGCTTAAAGAAGGGTTCGATCCGAGACGACAGACCGTACTGGAGAAACAGAAAAAAACTGATGCGATTACCGTAAAAGAAGCCTTTGATTATTGGGAAAAGCATTACTGCATTCCTGAAGGCCTGGTAAAAATCCAAGTGAACCGCCGGGACTTCAACAACCATATCAATCCTGTGCTGGGGAATATGATCGTAGATCAGACCACAAAGGCACATTGGCTTAGCCTGTTCGACGGTATGGGAAGAAGGGTGGTTACAGGGCAAATGTTAGGGTTGATGCAGCGTGTTTTTCGTTTCTGCTCTAACAGAGGAATAATCAACCTTAACCCAATTGAGAGTCTCAGGCGATCTGATGTGGGGCTTACCGCGGCGGTTAAAGACCGAAGATTGAGCGACGAGGAGATCAAAACTGTCTGGAATGCTTTGCCTGAAATGAAGGAACGACAACAGCTGATCATGAAATTTCTCATTTTGACCGGTTGTAGGAGTACGGAAATAAGAACGGCAAAGTGGGAATGGTTCGATTTTGTGGATCAAACATGGACCATTCCAGCAAGTGATTATAAAACAGGTAAATCTGTCAGGAGAGCGTTGCCAGATGCTGTTGTAAAGATGATGAAATCTCATAAAGAAACATCATTGTCAAAGCATGTTGTTACGTTGTCACGCTATAAGGGGCCAGAGGATGACAGGCCGCCTCTTCAGCCTAACGTTGCGTTATTTTCTGCCCAAATAATTTCCAAGACAGGAATGAAGCCGTGGTCCCTCCATGACCTCCGACGAACAGTGGCGACGCGACTTTCTGAATTAGGTGCGCCGCCACATGTTGTTGAGAAACTGCTTGGCCATCATATGGCAGGTGTCATGGCGAGGTATAACCTGCATGACTACATTGATGATCAGCGCCATTGGCTTGCGGTATGGCAGAACCATTTGGAGAAACTGGTTGGTCATCCTCTGGTTTGATGCCCACTTTTTCTTCCCACTCCAGGAGGTCTGAAAGTCTCCAGCGCTTCGGGCTTCCATTTATCTTCGGCTTCGGAAATGGTTGTGAAAAATATGCCGGCATTCTGGAAGGGGTGCTCCAAAAGTACAGCGTGCTCCGCGAAATTTTGTATCTTGATAAAACTTCACTGGTGATCAAGATATCAACATTCGTATAAGTTGTTTCATTCATATTGCACCTCTCAGTTGCATTGTCCCGGCAGATTGCGCAGCCTGCGGGCACCATTCATGGCTGTCGCAACGTAGCTGGCCCGGCGGTTAACGACTTCCACTGTTACCTTTATTCCATCAACCACTACGGTGTATGTGGTCTTGGTTTTCTGTCTGGCGAATTCACCGTAAGTTTCGACGTGCTTCGCGAGAGCGGCATCACATGCCTGGCGAGCCAAAGGGGATTGCTTACTGCCTCGATTAATCAGTTTCATACAGCACGCTCCGATTGTTGCGCCTGTGGATTAATCCATAAGCACTCAGTACGAACTTTTGTGCCACGCCCAGCGCTGATGCGTGATCCTTTTGTAAGCTTTGCCCAACCGTTTAACATGTCGTTATACAGTTCAGTGTCGTAGCCACTGATCATCACCATTCCGAGCATCGCTCTTGCCGCTGAGAGCAAATGCTCGTGCTCCTCTGTAGTCATTTCATGTCTGTAATAACGGTTACCCTGTACACGGGTTTCAGGTACATAAGGTGGATCGATATAGTGCAGTGTGGTTTCAGCATCATGAGCGCGCATTACTGCCAGAGCATCTTTATTCTCGATAATGACCCCCTGGAGGCGCTGACCTACTGCTGCCAAATTTTCCGGATAACGGACCCAAAGATGAGCAGCTGTCGCATATTTCCTTTTGCTGTCACTACGGAAACCGGAATTACCACCGATTCCGGCTGCTGAACCGAAACCCATGCTGGCGCGTACAATCATGCGTCTGGCTCGTTCAATCGGTTCGTCTATTGCATCCCGTGCTGCGCAAAATTCATCTCGAGAATAAGGTGTTAGCATGCACGCCTCTTGCAGACGTTGGTTCATCTCTGCGTCGCGCAGCACGCGAAACAGATTGACTACCTCACCATCCAGGTCGTTATAAACTTCTGCATAGCTTCGAGGTTTTTGTAACAGCACTCCGGCTGCGCCGCCGAACGGTTCTACGTAGCAAACGTGCTTAGGCATCTGAGGGATAATCCATGTAGCCAGACGGAACTTACCGCCGTGGTAGCGAATTGCTGGATGTTTTACAGATTTCTGATTGCGCATTCCTTTTCCGGGAGGGCTGAACCTCCCGCCTCCATTAGTCCATGTATTCCGGTTTCATATCCGCCAGGGTGATGCTGAACTGACCGTGCAGTTCGTCACCCAGATGGCGTTTGGACGCTGCTAGAACGCGCTCAACTTCTGCGAACCGCGCAGCTGCATCGGGCTCATCTGAAGGTGGCAAGGAATTGATAGCTGCTTCGACTTTGTTCCGTGCATCAACCAGGTAGTAGCGCTTCACTGCTTTGTTCTTAAGCTCGGTAAACAGGGCGGAACCTAGCGTTGCTTTGACGGTTTCGATATCTGCGCGTAGAGCTTTTGCACTATCGACATCCTGGGCCGCCTCGATGCGATCACGGAAATCATCAGCAAGTGCATCGATGTTTTGAGCTGATTCCTGAGCTGTTTGAGTCGGGGTGACGTTATCACCTGAAATATCTGCAAGGCTTACGTGCTGCGCCAGTGCCGGATTTACCTCTCGTTCTTCACGGCGATCATCGAGTTCATCCGGGGTATATACACCCAGAATCACATCCGGGCAGAACAGTCTCGCCCAGCGTTTGACGGCCAGGTACGCAAGTTGCTGGCGTGGGTCGTCAGCCCAGAGAGTAGAATTTCGGGTACGGGCCTGAGCCAACAGCAAATCGAGTTCTCTCGGCTGATCTTCACCTTTAAGCGTTGCGCGGATGATGATGCCGATTCCGGCTTCGTCAGCCAGGGTCCAGCCCGGGACGCGGTACTCGCCTTTGTCGCCTTTACGGATATGGAATTTTCCAACGACCTTTTCCCATGGCCCATACCATTCATATTCAAACCGGCTGGCCAGCACGCCGCTGCGTGAAATGACGGCATTAACGAGTTGCGCTTCATACCCGAGCACACCGTTAATCAGGTGCGTCTTCTGCGCCACGGCAAAGGGATTCATCTGCCACTGTGCCGCTTGCATCGCTACAGCCATGCAGTCGGCCTGATTGCCCTGCAGGTGTTTAGGAACGGTGGCGGTGCCCTGCGCCATAATTTGCGCGAACGTGCTGATGGCGTTCAGATACTGGGAATCGAACAGAGCCACGTTGGAGTTAATAACGGTGTTCTGGTCAGCAACGGTAACGTCAGTGTTATTCATAAATCCCCCTTAAGCCTGAGTGCGCAGCGCTTCAAGGCGGCGCATGTCAAAGTCGTTCAGTTCATCGGTGTAATCATCGATGATCGGCGCCGGCCATTCTCCGGTGTCGAAGCCGGTTGCGATGGCGCGCATCATTTTGCGGTACTCGAGCATGCCCAGTTCCAGCAGGTCTGCGGATGCCTCGATGATGGCGATCCAGTGGTAGTTCTCGTCTTTGTTGACGAAAATCCAGAAGAACTGGTCCAGAGCCGCGGTCTCGCAATACATAGCCGCGCTGAGGTGGTAGTCCCGGTCAATGATTTCCCGGTGCAGCCGGGCGCGCAGGCTTTCCTGCTTGACGTTCCACATGCTGATAGTTTTCAGGTCAGCACCGATGCGCACGCCGTCCAGGTCGATCTCAAGGTCAGGACGTACACGAACTTCTAGGCCCGTTTCCTCGTCAAAGCCGAAGTAGCTCACTTCAACGGCACGGCTTGGATGTGTCAGCAGCATGCCAGCGGTCGGGTGCGCCAGGAGCGCAGACTGAATTGCCCGCGCTGTGGCCAGTTGCTGGCGGGTAACCAGTATTTTTTCGCCAGGGTTGTCGCGCCAGGCATCCAGCAGTTCGACGGCGAATATGGCATCGGGCTTAACCGACTTAACTGCCTGGATCATGTCTGCTTTGGTGCCGGACACTTTCAACGGCGTCGGTTTCTGCGCTTCCTGTGCCACCAAATCAGGATTGATGATCGCTAATTGTTCGAGCAGCGCGTCGCGGCTACCGCTGGTTTTCACCTGCGGCGGCAGGGTAGCGTTGTACTCTTTAATGCACGCCTTCATTGCCGTTGCTGTCTGCTTCTGGCCTTCTTCAATACGCTGGTACTCAGATGGGAGAGCCATATAGCTTTGAGCCGTTTCTTCCAGGCTGGCGCCAAGCGGCACTGGAGCGGGAAGGGATGCGTTATGTTCTTCAAGCAAAGCTTTGATCTCGTCAGCGCTTAGTAGTGCCGGCAGGCTGGCGTTGTACTCGTCGATGAACTCGCGCAGAGTTGCGGTGGTGGTGAAAGCACCCTCCGGGATCTCAGGTTCTACGCTGAACTCTGCATCGAGGGTTTCCGGCTGCAGTGCAAGGGCGTGCACCAGGTTCCCCATGTCCAGCACTTTAGATACTGTGCGCGGGATAGTTTTAGCCACATTGCGTGCGTTGAAATACATCAGGCTGACACGGGCATCTTTCACCTGGGTTGAGCTAATACCGTTTGCTGCGTGATAAACGTCATTCGGTAGGCCTTCGTATCGGCCAGGCTCGAAGTAAGCCGGGTATTCAATTACCGGTTCTTCTTTCTGCTCTCCCTGCGCTACGGTAACTGCTTGCGTATCAGCTGCATCAGTGCCTTCGCCTGGTTGTACCGGATCAGTATTTTCGACTTTCTCTGGCTGAGTCTTTTCCATCTGCACATCGCTGGTAGTTTCCGCTGCGTTTTCCGTTTTTTCGACTTCATTTGAGGAGATATTGACGACCTGTTCGGTATTTCCACCCATCAGGCAAACGATGGAGAACATGCCGCTGCCGAGATTATCAACCTGGGGTTGTTCTGCTGGAGCTTCAGTCTCAACTGCAGGGGTAGACAGCGGCAGTAACTCCACCGCAGAGTTAAACTCAGCCGTCATGGTTTTATTCACAAACTCAAGATGAGCCGCTGGCGTGTGATGAATGTTTTCTGGTGCGATGCGGATCAGATTGAAGATTGCCGCACGGTTCACCGCCAGTATGCCTGGTTGATTGCGTAAGATTGCGCTCCATGACTTCCATGGTTCTTCTTTCTTGGCCACGATTTCTTTGGCGCGACGTAAAACGCTTGATGGGATTTCAAAGTGATGGAAATCCATAGGCAGCAGGGCACATGCGATCTCAAGATCGAGAGTGTCCAGAGTGTGGTGCGCGCCATCGCCGCGATCCGTTACATGGCCGCCGTCTGCATTGGTACCAGAATCAGTGCGCTGAACATTACTGATGCGATTACCGTTAGCCCATTCACGCGCCAGGATTCCGCGGTCAATATAATCAGTAGACGCCCAGATTCGGGTGAATCGGAGAACCAAAGCGAGTTCGTGACGCTTCTCCTGGCTGAACACCTTGCGAATGGCGTCGGTATAGCGCCACAGGTCTTTGGTATCGTAACCCTTAACCTCTTCGCAGTTTTCTGCCGCCAGCAGCAGGTTCTGGACATAGCTGTTGTCAGTGTCCATCTCCAGCGCGCTGATACCTTCGTATTCTTCGCGGGTTACGTGATGGCGCAGTTCGTCGGCGGTGAACTGGGCGAGTAGCTGCTTCCGGAACGGCATACGCACGACTGGATAACGAGTGGTTTCGTCATCATTCTCGTCAATCTGGATACCGTTATCAGGTTCCAGAACCTGAACGGTTGTAACGTCGGAGTTGCTGGTGCTTTTTGATTTGAAAAGTGTAAGCTTTCCGCTTCTCCACTCTTCAACTAACTGATTGCGGTCGCCGGCATCTGCTCTCGTCCAGTCAGCCATGAATGCAGCGATAACTTCAGCTTCGTGCGTTTCATCTGGCGCGAAGACCTGCTTTATCGCCTGAACCAGTTTCCACTCAGCGTTCAGGCTGAGTTCGGCAACTTCAGGGATGTCGTTCTTCGCCAGCAGCAGATTCTGGAGATAGGTGTTGTCTTCATCCAATGACATTTCGCTGGCAGCCAGCTGCTGCTCTTTAGTGATATGTGACTGGTATTTGTCGCTGGTCAGGTGGACGGCAAAGCGGACCGCTGGAGTGCGGTTTTCAAGCGGGACACTCTCGACAGTAGTTTCGACTTTAACGGTCTGTTCCGGTGCGGCAGTGTTGTCCACGGCACCAGTCGACTCAGTACCAGCCTTTGGCAGCCAAGTGCGTCCATCGTCCTGCAGTTCGTAGCGTTTGCACCAGGTGTAATCCACTGTGCTTTCTTCAGGCAGATCGTTGTAAACAGGGAAATCGGTGCGAACCGGTTTGGCGTAATCCTTACCGCGTCCGGTTTCAATACCAGCATCTTCCAGCTCAACATCGAGCTGTAGGTTGGCACGGGCTTCTGATTTAGCAGTGAACCAAATCACTGCGTCTTCTTTGCCAGATTTCTGCGTAGCCTTAACTACATAGAAAAATTCCATGTGAGATCCTCTTTTTTGGATGTAAGATCCCCGGGCCAGAGATAGCGCCCATTGGGTGAACTTTGGTTTTTTAAGTAGTTTTCCGGTGTAACTTTGGTCGGGAGCACCGGACGTACGGGCCGCCTTGCGCGGCTTTTACGTTATGCCTCGTGGGCCATCTGGTCGTACGAAGCACAACGTTCAGAGCAGTATTCTTTTTCTTTGCGCGCCAGCTGTGCGCCGTTGCAATAGAGAAGGGTACTTTTGACTACTTTCGCCGGTTCAACCGGCTTGCCGCAGTACCCGCATTTCGTTGAGTTACACATCTGGATTCCCCTTTTGCGCCAGCAGGTAGCACAGGCGGCGAAGAATCACCTCGAAGAAGTTCAGCTTTACAGCCTGCTGCCGTCCTGGTTTGCGTGCGAAATCAATCATTCTCACCCTCGTTTGCCTTATCGCCGGCCAGCGGAACGTTTACACCTGATGCGCGTTAATCTCTCCACCTCATCCGAATATTCGTATGCCATCGGCGGCTACTTCGTGGGCGTCCTGCCTTGGTGGAACGTGATGCGTCTTGTTGAGTTAGATTAAACACAAAGTTTAAGTTGTAGTCAACAAAATGAGTAATTTTAAATAAACAAAATGTTTATATGATGCTTATGGAGAGTGAAATTTTGTTCTTTGGAGGCAAAAAATTCGACGAAATGGTACAGGCAGGAAGTCCGGGGAATGGACGCTTAGTACAAGGGATGTGCTAGTTATTCGAGGCGCATAAAAAAAGGCCACTTTATGGCCATTTCTTATAGTAGATCTTTACGAATCATTGCTGAAAGGATTACTCAATCATCCTGCGAACGAATCCGGCCTTTCATATACTTATCATATAGTTCGTCCAGCTCTTTCAGGCGAAGCGCGAAGATGCGAAGCATGTTCTGTTGCTCTTCTTCGGGAAGCTGACGGTAAAGTTCCAACAGGCGTTGTTCGTCCGGCTTCAGTCCATCTTTCTCGCCAACATCTTGGCCAAGCAGCCACTCAAGGCTCACCCCAAGCGCATCCGCCAGCTTAATCGCTGAGCTTTTACCAATCGTCCCGCGTACGAACCAGTTATTGACCGATTGAGCACTGACGCCACAAATACGGGCCATGTCTGATTTGGTCAACTTCTTGAGCTCAAGAACCTCGTTAAGCCGCTGAACTTGTGGGTGGTTAATCTGATGAGTTTTTTCTTTCATGGACGAATTCTAAACCAAATGTTTATTAGCTCAATATTCAAAATGTTGACATAAACATAAACAAAATGTTTAATTACGTTGTTGTTACAGGAGCTATTTATGAAAGCAATTGATAAAGCAATTACTAAAGCAGGAACTGCTACGCGCTTAGCCCAACTGCTAACCGTAAGCGCCATGACTGTTAGTCATTGGCGAAATCGATATCAGGGCGTCGTCCCGGCAGATCGAGTTTTGCAAATTTATGGGGTTACCGGCGTAACTCCGCACGAGTTGCGCCCAGATCTCTACCCAAACCCAACAGACGGTTTACCCAAACAGGAGCCTTAACAAAATGCAGACTGTTTCATTCCAACAGAGTAACAGAGCTTCCTCTAATTCACTGATATTCCAGTGTCATCAAAGCGAATCGGCAGTGAAGGATATCGATCATCGCGATATCTGCTCAGCGGTACGAGCTTGGGCGGCGGCAGAAGGGCGCGTAGCTGTAGCACTTCAAATCCAAGAAGCGGCGGAAGAACTTCAACTTGATGGCGTGGATTTCTCAGGCCAGGCCGATGTCTGGAACGTGAAGCTGTTCCGCTGGCTCGACAACAAAGAAGACTCCGCATCGTACCGAAAGAACATCGAACAGCTGGTGCCCGCGATCATGTCCGTATTACCGCTTCGATACCGCGACCGTGTCGTTAAGAACGACTCGTTTGCCTACCGGATGGCCCGGCTGGAAAAAGAGGTGAGTGAGGCGAAGCAAGCTTTGATGCTCGATGCACCGAAAAAGGAAAAGCTGAAGGAGTTAGGAGAGGGGATTTTCGAAATGTTCAGGATCGATCCGGACCTTACGGCGCCACTGCTGGCGATGGTCACAACCATGCTGGGGGCAATGTGAAGACTTCAGAAAAGGCGAAAGCCGGTCTGCGCTAACAGAACCGACTTTCAGGTGCAAAAACGGAGTGTAATTGCGGAGCTAAGTATGTCAAACACAGCTGAAATTATCAATTTCCCCAACAGAACTGAACAACCGGGAGGTCGTATGGCCGACCTGTCGAACGGGTATACCAAGGTCGCTAACGAAATCCAACAGCTCAAGCCTCGTCTGAGAATGTCAGGCCGGGAGTGGCAGTGTTTTGAGGCGGTGATCTGGCTTACCTACGGCTGGAACAAGAAACAGGACCGCGTTACGAACACGGTGATCGCTGAGCTTACAGGGCTGAGTGATTCGCATGTTTCTGATGCGCTCAAATCGCTCGCAGAACGCAAAATTATCTTCAGTCAAAAGCAGGGAGTGATGAAAACTGTCGGTATAAATACTGACCTTTCCGCCTGGGTTTTAGACAAACCGAAAACGGGAAAAGTCTTCCCGAAATCGGGAAAAGTGTTACCGAAAACGGGAAAAACCTTCCCGGAAACGGTAGACACCCAAGACTATAACAAAAACAATATTAAAATATCCTCGTCTCGGAATTCTGACGAATCCCGAAACCAGAAAACTCAAAAGTTTCTCTCTCGCCATCCTGAAGCTGCCGCCGGGATATACACCCCTGCAGGTAAATCATGGGGATCCGCTGACGACCTCAAGGCCGCTCGCTGGATTTACGAAAGGCTTCTCACCGTCAACGCTTCGCTATCCGAACCAAACTGGGCTGAATGGGCAAACACCATCAGGCTGATGCGTGTTCAGGACAATCGTACTCACTACGAAATCTGCGACCTGTTCCAGTGGGCCAACAGGGATGAATTCTGGAAAGACAATATCCTGAGCCCTTCGAGTTTGCGCAAGCAGTGGGATCAACTCACAACCAAACGGCTGCGCGCAACCGGGGCGGCAAAGTCATCGCGGGGCGGCGTTGACCTGCATAACACCGACTGGATTGACGGGGTGCTGGAATGAAAAATCTTGCCGAGAGCATTCGCAATTTTGACAGGGAACAGGCTCGCCGCGTGGCGCACAACATGCCTGAGCAGTACACCGAACGCGAACAAACGCAGCAGGTGGCTCAGATTATCAACGGGCTGTTCGTACAGCTGGCAGCCGCGTTCCCGGCAAGCTTGGTTAATCGCAGCCAGGAAGACGTGAACGAGATCCGCCGTCAGTGGGTGCTGGCCTTCAAAGAAAACGGGATCACCACTCTGGAGCAGGTTGAAGCCGGCATGCGCATGGTGCGCCGTCAGGAACGCCCATTCCTGCCTTCGCCAGGCCAGTTCATCAAGTGGTGCAGGGAAGGGCGCTGCGTGCTGGGGATCACCGTCGCTGATGTGATGGCCGAATACTGGAAGTGGCGCAAGCTGGTGTTTCGGTACCCGAGCAGCGAGCAATATCCGTGGCCGAAGCCGGTTTATTACCACATCTGCCTTGAGCTGCGTCGCCGCGGAACTGATGGCCAACTGAGCAACAAAGAGCTTGAGCGTGAAGCTGGAGAAATACTGGGTATGTGGGAAAAGCGGGTGCTGGCCGGAAAGCCGATTCCGCCTATTCGTCGGGCGTTGGCTGCGCCAGTTGATCCGAAAGGGCCGACACCGGCGGAGCTTTTGAAAGCTAAATATCAGCGGATGAAAGCAGATGGCAGGGCATAGTGAGGAAATGGTCTGTTATGAGCGAGAAGCGGACTCTACCGTGGATTTTATCAACACTCAGGGATTGCTTTTAAAAATTGTTATCCAGTTTTACTGCATGAGGTATCCCATAATTGTCCTACCGTTTTACTCATTTTTTGTCTCTTTTATCTATGACATCAATGGTTAAGATTACAACGTCTGAGCAGACGTACTAATTTAAATTCTGTCATTCAGTCGTAGCGATTCTGTGAGGCATCTTTTTATTTTAAACAACTCAAAAAGGTGGAAATAACGATGAAGCGTCCAAACTGGTTTCAAGTTTCCGATAAAGGTGGCAAGGCTATAGCAGCGCTCCATCATTACGCCACTACTGGTACAGGTTTACCTGCCGAGCTGATCCATTTAATTTTTTTAAGAGTTTCCCAGATCAATGGTTGTGCACACTGCATAGATATACATACTCGCGATCTTATCAAGAGTGGCATGTCCGTCGAAAAGATTGTATTGGTGCCTGTCTGGCGAGAAGCTACCTATTTATTCTCGGATATAGAGCAAGCTGCCCTCTCATGGGCGGAAGAAGTTACCCGTGTTAGTGAAACACATGCTTCCGATGAAGCATATTCCGCAGCGCTTTCTGTATTCGGTGAAAAAGATTTGGTTGAACTTACCATTGTTATTGCCACCATGAATGCCATTAATCGTATGGGTATTAGTTTTCGAATGAAGCCGCTTGCTAAAGCTTGACAGATGTAAATAGCTCCCATAAGGGACTCTGGAGCTATATTAAAGTCTGCTTCTGGCACACAAATGACATCCCAGCCTGTGCATGACCGTAAAAACTACCTTCACTTGATAAGCCGCTTCGGGTTATGACGAGGCGCTTGTGTGACATGCTGGAAAACCAATTTAGGCGTTTACTGAAAGCCTGGTTGTCCTCAAGTGAAACGACCCTTAGAAATTTCTATGGCGAAATAATCACATAAGTCTTCTCCACGTGTGTTATAAGCGAGTTTGAAATCGCCACCACTGGCGGTTAAGAGGCATCTCATGAAACTACGCATCACAAGAGCAATCGGCCTCAGCAAGTTCTCGCCACGTTGGGTTAAGGTTATCTGTTTACGGTTGACTAAAAACGATATTGAGCGCTCCCTCAACGCTCTTCTGGCCACAATCGATGAATCTGAACTTACCCCTGAGCAAGTCAAAGCATTAAGGGAATGCATTGACAGAATTAACATCGCAAGGGGGAAGGGTATGCAGGCGTGAGCACGTTTGATTAAAGGTAAGCCAACACTGTATTTGCGCGGCGCGTTTGCTGCGCAAGTATCGCTGACCGTTCGATACCAGCTGAGCTTTTAAAGCCAAATTTAATTGGATCAATGCTGGTGGGAGGAGATAGAGATGAACTGGTTCCTGTGAGCGAAAATGAGGCCAACAATCCAAGCCTGCTGGGTTTACCGTTATCAACTGAGTACTGAAGCATTGCCTTTGCACCCGCCGGATCCGCTTACATTTCCCTATGTATTAGTTTACCCACCTCCAGCTTGACACTGATCAATTATGACTGCGTTAAGCCTATGAAAAAAGTAATAAGTCTTGAATCCTGACAAAATACCGGGATAGTAGGATTGATTATTAGACGATCGGTCAATATTATTTGTACATGACTTAATTACTGAACGATAAACGCCCAAATAGACGAGGTGAAAGTGTTTAAATCTTTATTAATAAACAAAGCAGATGAACGCTACAGTGCGCAACTTGTTGAAATTGCTGAAAGTGAGCTGCCGCAGGGGGATGTTGAGGTAAATATTGAATATTCCTCCATCAACTACAAAGATGCGCTTGCCATTACGGGCCGAGGCCCAATCGTCCGACACTTTCCAATGGTGCCAGGCATTGATTTTGCCGGTACGGTGTCCGCCAGTTCACATCCTGAATATCAGCCCGGAGATAAGGTTCTACTGACAGGCTGGGGTGTAGGGGAAAAACACTGGGGTGGGCTGTCTGAAAAAGCACGAGTGAAAGGCGACTGGCTGACGCCGCTTCCGGCAGGCGCAAATAGCAAACACGTCATGGCTATCGGGACGGCTGGGTTTACCGCGATGCTGTGTGTCGACGCGCTGCTCAATCATGGTGTTAAGCCTGAAGATGGGTCCGTACTTGTTACCGGTGCCAGTGGAGGTGTCGGTAGTATTGCGGCCATGATCCTTTCGTCTATGGGCTTCCATGTGACCGCTTCTACCGGTCGGCCGGAAGAATCCTCGTGGCTATATAAAACGGTCGGGGTGAACGACATCATTAACAGTGCTGAGCTTTCAAGCCCGGGCAAACCGTTACAAAAAGAACGCTGGGCTGCTGCCATTGATACAGTCGGCAGCCACACGCTCTGTAACGCCTGTGCAGGGGTACGCTATGGCAGTATTGTTGCAGCCTGTGGCATGGCTCAGGGTATGGAGTTGATGGGAAATGTGGCTCCGTTTATTCTTCGTGGTGTTACGCTGAAAGGGATTGATAGTGTCATGTTCGCGAAAGAGAAAAGAGCGGCGATCTGGCAGCAGGCGTTAAAGCATTTACCAGAGTCCAGGCTGGATAGCCTGACAACTGTATATCCGCTAAGTGAGGCCATCACTGTAGCCGAAAAACTTCTGAATGGCGGAATTCGCGGCCGAGCGGTAATTGAATGTAGCTAATTATAGATACGGAGTTGCAGATCGAACGAGGGGCCGCTAACGGCTCCTCTTTTACTGTACTTCAGTTGCTTCCTGCGACGACTGGTAACGGACAGATGTTTTGAAATAGTTCCAGAAATCGTACACAGGTTGGGTTGAACTATAAAGTTTGGAACGCATAACGGCACCCTCCCAGCCACTCCAGAAAATTGCTGCCAGTTGTTTGTCGTTCATTTCGGAGCAAATTTCGCCTGAAGTTAGTGCATCGGACAGACAGGAAGCAACAAGTTCTTGCCAGCTCTCAAGAACATCTTGTAGCTGCTGGATAAAGGATTGTGGCAGTCCCGGACTTTCCTGCATCATATTTCCAACAAGGCAGCCTCGGGTAAAATTGTACTTTTTAATCCCGTTGCAGGCATCGTGGATAAAATTTTCCAGCCGTAACATTGGTTCGCATAAAGGTTCATGAAGGTGTTTTTTAAGTTTATGCTCGAAGAAACTGTCATAGGCATGGAGGACGGCCTGCGCATACTCCTCTTTGCTCTTGAAGTAATAATAAAATGAGCCTTTAGGCACACCGGCATTTTTGACAATGGCATCGACTCCAGTTGCAAGAAAACCATTCTGCGTCAGCAACTCAAGACCGCTGCGGATCAGATCATTACGAGTATCTGCATAGGTGCTCTCTGTTTTCCGTGGTCTTCCCCGTCTGCGGATTTCACTGGTCATGGCTCTTCTCCTACATGTTTAGCGGCAAAGAATAAGTGATTTTGCCTAACAGCTACAACCAGTTTCACCTCGGCATTTTTGAAGGGCACCATTGCCAACTACAAGTCTCAATACCGTCTTACTTAACTCAACTGCAGCGCATATGAGCGACCTTGCTGTCCCTCATGTCAAATTTTATTAGTGAGTGCAGCAACGAATTGGCTGCGCCCGCTTTGTGTACTTATCGGACATTACACTTTGCTTATCACAGAAGAATGTCTCAAGTTTCATTTTAACATTCTTTAAACTCATTAGATTCTGGCCAGAAGATCGTTAAAGATCCATTTTTATCATATTTTGAAAAAAGATTGCCCTGGAAGCAAAATATCCCAGCGGATTCTAACCACATCCATTCTTCTGGTTGTTCGACACCTGTTGCACAAATCCTTATCTCTAAAAGTTCGCCGCAACGTATTAAGCTTTGCAGTATCGCCTGTTTGGAACCGTCTTTATGTATGTTTTGGATTAGTTGAGGGTGTATTTTTAGCTTCTCAGGCTGAAATTTTGAAAGAAACAATAAACCTGCATTTCCTACACCAAAGTCATTAATAGCAACGCTTAAACCGCAACTTTTGAGTATCTGCACTGAATGCGCGAACTCATCAATTTCAGGGATTATTTCGCTCTCTGAAAACTCAACTATAACTTGTTCTGGGTATAAGTTACTTTCTCTGATGTAATCGAGCAATATCTCAATCGCATTAGGTACCCTCAGTAAGGTTAAAGGTAGGAGTGTTATTGATACTCGTTGTGAAGAGGTAATGAAACTCCCTGCGATTTTTAACAAGTCTCTCTTCGATTCCAAATCAAAAAATAAACTATTGGCTTTTATATCGTCTTTATCTGATTTTGCACTCAAGACAAAAGAATGAATTTGAGCAGCCAGAGGGTCTATAACTGCATGCATGTCTTCGATAATATCGGGATCAACCGATGATACATTTATTTGATCGGATGAAAAAAACCAACTGTATCTATCAGGAAGTTCATAATAGCTGTCTGTCTCAGCAGAATCTATAAATGTGCGGAAAAACCGTAATGCTCTGTCGTTGTAAAGCAATTTATGTTTGGTTGTTCCACGTTGAAGGACCCTGTCCAGACACTCTTCTTTACTGAATAGTCTTATATCAATTAATTCCATGCCTGAGCGACCAAATCGTCGATAGGGGGCATAATCGGATAAGAGTTCTACAATGTTAAAGTGAAGTGCATCCATACAAATTTTTTTATAGATTTGCCTTACAGCGGTTTCATCTCCTTCCAGAAGCTGGAAGAAATGAACGCCATTAAAAAGTAAAACACCAGTTACCCCCGCACGTTCATTTCGGGAATTGGCTTCACTAACCATGTCAACTATGGATTGAATTGGTGTATCAGCTCGCAGGTGGCTTCGGTAGATGAGAGTGGTAAGCATAGTTGCACACTTTAAAGGATTTTCTACTAAAGTAGCATGCGAAAGGTCAGTTAGGGCTATTTAACTGAAAAATTTACAAAAAAGAGTCCGGTAACATTAAAATTGTCCATGAAGAGTAAAATGCTTCACAAAAAACCATTCAATAATCGTGGTTAAAGCCCGCGAGATATTTTTGGCTCTGCAACATAAAAATTGCCTGGTATGCGCACGTGACAAAGTAAAAATTGATTCTAAGATTTTGGTAGTGAAAATGATTACATGGAGTTTCGAATGGTTTTTATTGCGGCTTTAACTTTATCTTTTCTTCTGTGTGTAGCGGGCCTTATCTTCATTTTGCTGGAGTTAGTTAGCATAGGCTGCAACCCTGAACGGCATTGAACAATACGTGCAAGAAATCCAGCAAAAGCATAGATTGAAAGGCTCTTGACCTCAAGTTAACTTGAGTTTTTAAGATGGCGACTCTGGAGATAGTCAAAGGATTAGCCTAATGAAAGATATTGATGTAGGTTTTACGCACGTTGCGTTTGTTGTTAGAAATTTGGAAAAAAGTATTGATTTCTATAGCCGTTATGCTGGCATGGAAGTCGTACACAGGCGAGAGCCTGATCTTCCGGAGGTACGTAAAGTCGCGTGGTTAAGTGACCGAACTCGCCCTTTTGCACTTGTCCTTGTCCAGGTTGATGCTGTGACTGACACTCCTCTAGGTAATTTCGGTCACTTGGGAGTAGCTTGTTCAAGCATTGAAGAAATCGACAATAAGGTAGCGATGGCCAGAATGGAAGGCATCTTGCGAAAAGAACCGGTTCAGGCAGGCGAACCGGTAGGTTATTATGTCTTCTTCGCTGATCCTGATGGTAACACACTTGAACTTTCTTATGGTCAGAAAGTCGGGATCGAGGCTTTCCGTCAGGATGATAAAGTGCCTGCATCTCAGTAAATTTCGATAACCGGTTGGATTACATTACGCACTGGTAATGTTTCATGTCGTTTTAGAGCTTGCTGACAAATTTGTTGCTTAGTAACAGCAAGCTCCATAATAGCCTTTACGAATTTTCATTTTATAAATCTCATATCGAAACCACAATTTAGTAGTGAAACTGCACTAAACTCCTCTGAAATCTATTCAACATAACTATTGTGTAGACCACCAAATCTGAGATCTGTCCCAAATCGTTCTTAAAACCGATACCTGCAAGCTTGGAAGCGCTCCATCCTTCTAACACTCTTTAATCGTTGCAAAATCCGTAAGATACGTTTATAAATATACTGTATATGCATACAGGTGTTCATTGCGGAGGGAAAAATGAAAATCGAGTTAGCCATTGATCGCATGAAGAAACTTCCTGATGGAGCTATACCTGCACTAGAGTCAGAACTGCTCAAAAGGCTCAGCAAGCAGTTTGATAATTGTCAGCTAACGATCAAGCGTGCCAGCAATGATGGTCTGAGTGTTTTCGGGGGCGACAAGAAAGAGGTTGAGCAAATCGTGCAGGAGACCTGGGAAAGCGCCGACGAGTGGTTTTATTAATCGCGTGAATTTCACTGGAGCAGTTTCAAAGAGTATCGCTGTTTGCGTTCCCCTGGCTGTTCCCGATTACTGTTTACCGCGTCAATAAGTCGCTCTGGGGGAAATAGTGTGTAGTGCAGATGCCTTTAATGCAGATGATCAATGGTACGACGTGGTCAGAAGGGCCGATAAAGCAGTTATCTATAGCTTCCCGGCTGAGGGCAGATATCTGGTTTATCGAGTAAATGGAATAGTTTCATTACGACCGTTGCTCGAAGAGGAAGAAATATTCACTCTCAACGGGTTTATGCAATTTGCAAAACGACTGGGGTACCGAGTTACACCACCGTCTGATATTATTCTTTCATAGGCCTGAACAACCTATACCTGATGCGCCACGGAGAGAACCATGGCGCTAGAATTACAACTTATCAAACACCATTCAGGAATACTGATCCCGGCTACGCCCGAGACCAGGGATATCCTGCAATCAAAAACCCGGCTCGGCGATATTCTTGTTGCCGAGTTCAGGCGGGTACGAAACCCGGCATTTCACCGGCGCTTTTTCGCGCTTCTCAATCTCGGTTTTGAATACTGGGAACCAACCGGCGGGGCTATCTCGAGTAACGAGAGGAAGCTGATTACTGGCTACGCCAAGTTCCTGGCTTCGTATGCCGGCAATGAGGGCGCGCTGATCGATGCTGCTGAGCATTATCTTGAGCAGGTTGCATACCGCCGGGTCACAAATGGCATTAGCCTGTGCAAATCCTTTGACGCTTACCGCTCCTGGGTGATCGTCGAAGCAGGGCACTTTGATGCCATTCAGCTGCCTGACGGCACACTCAAAAAGCATCCTCGTAGTATCTCGTTTGCCAACATGGACGAACTCGAGTTTCAGCAACTCTATAAAGCTGCGCTCGATGTTCTCTGGCGCTGGGTCCTGTCCCGTTCATTCCGCAGTCGCGATGAGGCCGAAAATGTCGCCGCTCAACTGCTTGGCTTTGTGGGGTGATGGGGATGAAGAAGACCTGGTTCCAGCATACCGATTGCAGCACCGAACAGGCCGACGAACTGGTTAAGCGTTACAAAGCGCGCGGCGTCCGGGTTGAGCGCAGCCTTAACCAAGATTACATGACCTGGACTGTCAGTGCATTCCTTCCGACCTCAAATACTCCAGCACGGCCGGATAGCCGCTGGCGAAACCGGTTATGGGGGTGAACGTGAAGACATATCAAATCACTTTGCCCTGGCCGCCGAGCAATAACCGATATTACCGACACAACCGCGGGAGAACGCATATCAGTGCTGATGGCCTTGCGTACCGCTATGTAGTCGCCAGCGTCATTCGAAGCGCCCGGCTTAATATCCGCACGGCCGCACCACTTAAAATACGCATTGAATGTTACATGCCCGATCGCCGGCGCCGCGATCTGGATAACCTGCAGAAAGCTGCATTTGACGCTTTAACCAAGGCGGGGTTCTGGCTGGATGACTGCCAGGTTGTCGACTATCGCGTTGTGAAAATGCCTGTCGTTAAGGGCGGAAAATTAGAACTCACCATTACCGAGCTGGAGACCGCATGAATCTCGAAAATACCCTCAAATATCACTTCGCTAAATCGACGATGATTAGCGACTCTCCTCGTGCTACGGCATCAGATGCATTAACTGGTTCGGATATTATGGCTGCGATGGGCATGACGCAGGAACGGGCCGCCATGGGTTACAGCGCTTTTCTCGGGAAGATGGGTATCAGCAACAATGACCGGGAGAGGGCGATTGAGTTGCTGGCTCAGTATGCGCTGACCAAGTGCGATCGGGTGGCGGCATTAAGGAAGCTTGATGATGAGATTAAACCACTGGTGATGCATCAGCTGGCAACCTTCGCGTTCGAAGACTATTCCCGCAGCGCCGCCAGCGTGAAGCAGTGTGATGGCTGCAATGGGGAAGGGTTTATAGACGCGGAAGTTTTCTGCATGAAGTCTCACACGCCGGTAAAAGAGAAGAAGTTCGTGAAGATGTCTTTGCACATGGGTGTGGAAAATATTCACCCTTCCGAGTATGAAGTGCGCAGGAAGGTCAGGGAGATAGCGCGAGTTCTCTGCCCTCAGTGTAAGGGTAAGAAGGTAGTTAGTTGTGCCTGTAGAGATTGCCACGGGCGCGGTAAAGCAGTGAATCAGGAGCTCACTGAAAAGCAGGGTGTGCCGGTTCTGGCTGACTGTAAGCGCTGCAGCGGGCGGGGGCATGAACGAATTCCTTCCACTGAGGCTTACGCCGCGGTGTGCCAGATAACGGATGCAATCAGCCTCGATACTTGGAAGAAGTCTGTTAAGCCATTCTACGACCAGCTCATCACCAAGTTTGATATCGAAGAAGCCTGGGCTGATGCGCAGCTGAAGCAGATAACAAAGTAGGGCATTATTTTATCGTGAGCTATTTACTTTTCCCGAATCTGTGGTAATTTTGCTCTAACGATGGGTTATTGCCTTCGTTTAAAGCCCTGCGGTTTACCCCGTGGGGCTTTTTGCTTAATAGCGATTTAAGTATTACTAAAATCATCAATATTCATTGCCTCTTATAATCTCTATATCGAACAGGAGGGGGAATGATGAGAGAAGGCTATTACTGGATTCAACACAACGGCAGAGTACAGGTTGCTTACTTTAGCAATAGTGTTACAGAAGACCTTGAGACGGGACTTACTTTTAATGGTATTTGGCACCTGACACAGGGTGACGACATCTGCGATAACGGAGAGGCCGAGGTGATTGAAGGCCCTCTGCCTGTACCATTTAAATGAATATATTCATTTGATTACGTGGCAGATTCTCCATACTGCACATATGCTTCATAAGCATCCTGCGGAATGGATGTTTCTGAAAGCGTTTTAGTGGTGGATCCCCCTAAGCGGAGGGGCGGTTCAGCAGGACATTTCTCCAGAGTGTCCAACCAGCGCGCGGAAATGAATGCTGTGATCATTTCCACCGGGAGGCACCCGGCACCACTCCCTCAGTTATTGCCAACTTAGCTATTTATGCCTGCTTGTCCGAGCAGGCTTTTTTTTGTGAATGGTGAACAGTATTGACCGTGTGAATGAATTAATCGTAATTTATTCACGTGGTGAATCCTTTCTAAGCGAAAGGGCGTTCCAGTCAACTGCTATCTGCAGGTATGCGCGCGGCTTTGCTGACTGGGGTAGAGTCACCGGGAGGCACCCGGCACCATGACAACAATAATACAAGTTTCAAATTCCTTGAGAGCCTGCCATTAAACGCAGGCCTTTTTTTATGGTTTTGCAAACTGCTGCTACGCTTTGAGTTGTGGGAAGTAACTGAATGCCCTGTGATTCTCCTAGACCGATAGTGAATCAGCCGATACTGTTTCACTACTGAGCATAGGTACTACTCGCACCTACCTTACCAATAGTCAACTCATTAGCCCGCCTTCAAAAGCGGGCTTTTTTTATTCACTCAAATCTTCTGAATAGGGTGGGCATAATTAGAGGTGGATGAATGTCTCAATGCGTTTCTGGCACTAATGTCTTGACTAGTGGCATTGGTAGCCAGATGTAAGCACTAAAAAGTGCGGAGAACGACATCAATCCTCTCCGCATTAATAAAGCCAGTGCATGCCCGCTTGTATGTCTTATATCCCTAAGAAGATTTTCTTTAACTTAACCCAAATGATAACAATAAATAACTATTTGAATAGTTAATTATTTTAATGGGTTAAATAGCTCTCTTAAGGATTATTTAATTTATTGCACTCCTCATGAGAAGGGCGCTCAAGCAGGTTTAGATCATCATAAGGTTGCCGTTTGGCAGCCTTTTTTATTTCTAGCAACAGCACCCGCACTTAGCGAGGTGAGAGACCATGAAAATGAATGATTCAGGGAACATCTTCACGCAGTTCTTCGCGTGGGTAGCAGCTCTGGCGTCAGCCATTGGATTTACCACTCAGGATCTGGTGTTCATGTTCTTTGGCGCTGCTGGTCTGCTTATCTCGCTTGCCTCCTACATTAACGGGCGGGTAGATGCAAACCGCAGGCGTAGAGAGGATGAGAAGCGAACAAAAATGGTCAATGACTATCTGAAAGGTGTTGGTGATAAACCCCTTCACGAGCGTCCTGCTGCTGCAAGCGTGGTCGTTGAGGCCTTACAAAAGGAAGGTGAGTGATGGGATCCAGAGCAAAGTTGAGTACCGCAGTTCTGGGGCTGATACTAGCTGGTGCTCCTGCATCCGTAATCCTCGACCAGTTTCTGAATGAGAAAGAGGGTAACAGCCTCACGTCCTACAAAGATGCTGGCGGTATCTGGACTATTTGCCGCGGCGCAACGATGGTTGATGGTAAACCGGTTGTGCAGGGCATGAAATTGACTCAGGCCAAATGCAATCAAGTGAACGCCATCGAACGCAATAAGGCTCTGGCGTGGGTTGACCGCAATATTGCGGTACCGCTTACCGAACCGCAGAAAGCTGGGATCGCATCCTTCTGCCCGTACAACATCGGGCCGAGTAAGTGCTTCCCGTCCACGTTCTATAAGCGCATTAATGCCGGTGACCGCCGCGGGGCATGCGAGGCAATCCGCTGGTGGATTAAAGACGGTGGTCGCGATTGCCGCATGACTAAAGGTCAGAAGAACGGCTGCTACGGTCAGGTGGAACGGAGAGACCAGGAAAGCGCGCTGGCGTGCTGGGGGATAGACCAGTGAAAATTAATCCGGGTATTATCGGCGTTGTCATTATTGCTGGCCTTTCGGTCGCCCTCGTTAAGAGCTGCTTGGAGGCCAGTAATCTTCAAAGCGAAAACGACGTTCTGCGAAGTGACAATTCTCTGCAGGGGCAGGTTATCGCTACCCAGGCATTCAACTTCAATCGATTCAATCAGGTTGCAGAACATGCCAATAGGCTCAACTCCCTGATTGACACCAGCACCGAAGAAACCGTAATCGAATACCGGGAGATTCTCCGCCGTGAAAAAACCTGTGATCTGCCTGTTCCTGCTGACATTGCTGGTGGGCTGCTCAAATACGCGCACCGTTTACGTGCCAGCGCCATGCACACCGATTCCAATGGACCTGACACAGCCGATGATCGTGCCGTTGCCACCAGCTCCATGACGTACTGCCAGGCAGTATTGTGGATTAAGCCGCTATTGGCTGTAATTGAAAAGGGAAACAATAATTTCGCTGGCATAAGGCAGATCGAGTTGGAAAGAAAGAATTAGGGATGGCTCGTCCTTGAGCACACGGGTATTTCTGAACGACGGCTTTACCTGACATAGCAAAGCCACCTTTTAACTTTAGAAAACACACAATATTTAGCAAGCGAAGCGCCACTATCCAAAAAAAAAGCCCTCGCAAGGAGAGCTAAAGGAGTCTCAGTTTCACATGCTCTTTTTATCGATGATTCCCTGGAGTTGGCATTCTCCGCATCAGAGTCCTGAACAGTTTGGCAGTCAGGCAGTAATCAACAAGCATAAGCGCTAGTGATTAAGATAATCCTTACCTAATCATTTGGGCCAGGCAGTAACATCAAATGCTCTGATTATCCATAGGGCTGACATAGCGACTGTAAAGGTATAGAGTTGAGGTGTCTTTATGGAATGAGGATTAACATGAAAGGTAAAGTGATTATCGCTGCTATGGCTTTGGTTTCGTTCAGCGCTGTTGCTGAGGAAGGGCAGTATCTTTCTGACTTCGCCAGTGCAAAAAGCACGTCTAAGAGCTACTCCCAACTGATAAGTCAAAATAAACTACCTGCATGGGTAAAAAGTGGTGGCACAAGCACACCATCAACCGAAGTAACAGTTGCGGGCAAAAAGTATATTGCTCTGTCAGGGTGTAAACCACACAGTTGCCCAGAACAGAATATTGCTGTTCTCTACTCACCTGATAACGGTGATATCCATGGTGTGTTTTCTGATTTCAATGCAGAAAAGAACCAAGAGACATTGACCTGGTTAAACGTGGATCCGATTGATTCTGATGCGATGAAAAATGCGCTTTTCAATCGACTGTACGGCAATTAAATAACCCATGCTTCAAACTGTAATCCACCAGTTTGAAGCTTCAATACACGAATCAATCGTCTCACAGTGTGTTGGTCGCTCACATCGCACCCTCATTCCGCTTAACCTTAGCAATGAATTCCTCTGTGATTGATAGACCCGCTATGATTTCCGAGTTTAAGACGGAAGCACCAAATTTGCTTACAAGGTCAAGAAGAGTTTCATATGTCTGAATCAGTTCCATTAGATCGGAAATCACTAATTGATCATGCTCAGTGCGCAAATGAGACCGGGCAGAGGCTTGATGCACTATCCACTCGAGATTGGCCTTGATTTTCTGTACGTCATCGTAGTTATACATATTTCATAAACTTAAATCCTCATTTCAAGATTTCTTTGAGAAAAAATACTTCATTGCTTCAAATAGTGAAGCTGTGAGTGACGTCTAAAGTTCATTCAGTTTAGAGGTTACAATGGCTAAGCCGGACTGGGGCGAGCTGCAGAAGCGGTTCCTGTCTGATCACGCTGCTACTGGCATATCCCCTAAGGAATGGTGCGAGACACATAACCTTAATTATGTAAGTGCTCGTCGCTATATCAAGAAAACTGCTACGCAAAATACAAAAATTTACCCGCGAAAGATAGCACGCACTGCGCAGAAAGATAAAAGCGCAGATGAGCTGGTGGACATGGGAACCTGAAAGGCGTATGCGATCAGCTGCGGCGCTGGACTCATGCTGGAGGCAAACAGTGGAAAGGGTGAGTAACGCGCCGGGAGATTGAGCGCGAAGTCTGCATGTGGGACCAGAAATGAGCCGATTAACCGCAATCATCTGCGCTGTCGTTATCTGTCTGCTGCTTTCAATGGTTTGGGCGATTAACCACTATCGGGACAACGCCATCACCTACAAAGACCAGCGCGTTAAAGCTATCGAACAACTGACCCTGGCGAACGCCACCATCAAAGACATGCAGACTCGCCAGCGAGGTGTCGCTGCGCTGGATGCCAAATACACGAAGGAATTAGCTGATGCGAAATCTCAGCTTGAAGATTTGCAGCGTTGCGTTAGCACTGAAGTGTGGGCTGCACGTCAACGCCAGATGTCCCGCGAATGGAGCGACCGGCACCAGCGGCGTGGGCGATGCTTCCGGCCCCCGACTTACTGACTCCGCTGAACGGGATTATTTCACCCTCAGAGAGCGAATCGTCACAGTGACGAAGCAGGTTGGTTATCTTCAGGACTATATCCATACGCAGTGTCTGAAGTAGGGCATTACAAAGCAACTCCCTTAAGTTGCTCGATAATGCATACATGAGAAGAAGTATAGGTCAGTTGTCTAGATCCACAGCTTTTGCTACAGATGGTGCAGAAAAAAAGCCCCAAAAGGGGCTTTGAATAGTTTTAACTGCAATTAATTAAGCAGTTACGCCATCTTCATCAGGAGCAGCATTTTCTACCGCATCCTTAATGAGTGCTTGAGTAGCAGATTTCGTCAAAGGAACTTTTGTCGAACAGTCTTCATAAAGTACCACCATTGTTTCGACTTGATCTGGTGTGTACTTATGACCTGTTGAGCTTCCAGAACTTAATTGAGCTGCGATGGCAGTTTTGTCTACGCCAGCTTTTGCCATCTTTGCTGCTCGCTCAACAGTATTACCAGCTCGACTCGCTGGTGAGGCTACTTTATCAAGGATTTCTTCCCCTGCCGTTATCGCAGCATGGATGGCTTTTTCAACCTTACTCTGTGTAGTCATGATCGTTTCTCTTTTATCGGGCGTAAGCACCCATTCAAGGAGTTGGGGCAAATCTCAAACAATCAATAGCTGATCAGTAAGGAAATTAATGGTAAAGCCGGACTGGGGCGAGCTTCAGCAACGGTTCCTGTCCGAACATGCCGCAACCGGGGTATCACCGAAGGAATGGTGTGAAGCGCAGGGCCTGAATTACGCTACCGCCCGTCGATATATCAAAAAACCTTCTGCGCAAACTGCGCAAAAACCTGCGCAGAAAAAAATGCGTACTGCGCAAAAGGACAAAAGCGCAAATGAGCTGGTGGATGATGATGGACTCACCGCTCAGCAGCGCATATTTGTCGCGGAGTACCTTAAAGACAACAATGCCACCGCTGCCGCTGCACGTGCTGGTTATAGTGACCCAAACTATGGTCGTCAGCTCATAACGAATCCTAACGTTGCGCAGGCCATTGCGCAGCAGCAGAAAGCCTCCATTGTGCGCACGCTTGGCAGTGCCGATGAAGTCCTCGCGCAGATGTGGCAGCTCGCCACCTTCGATGCAAATCAGCTTTCGCAGTATCGCCGCGGTGCGTGTCGTTACTGCTGGGGTTTCGGTCACCACTACCAGTGGCGTGATGCCGTGGAGTTCGAAGAGAAAAGACTCGAGGCTGTTGAGCGTGACAGACGTGAACCCGAAGATTCCGGCGGCTATGGCTACGACCACAACCGAGAACCAAACCCAGAATGCCCACGCTGCAACGGTGACGGCATCGGTCAGCCTTATTTCCCTGATACGCGCAAACTTCCGGCAGCTTCCCGTCTCGCTTACTCCGGCGTGAAGGTTGGCAAAAACGGCGTCGAAATTACAGCCATCAGCCGTGAGCGCATGTTCGAAGCGGTAATGAAACGCCTTGGCCTGGCCGATAGCGAATTCGCGCATCGCCTGCAGCAGATTGAAATCGAGCGCCGGCAGCTGGAGGTAGAAAAGCTTCGTAAAGAGTTGGCCGGTGATGGTGAGGACGATGAACCGCCCCCAGTGCAGATCAATATCAACGTAGTGGATGCGAGGGCAGACGATGGGGATCAGCCCGACACTTAACATTCCTCAGGCGCGCTTCCTTGCTATGCAGCACAAATTCAAAGCCTATGTTGCCGGGTTCGGTTCGGGTAAAACGTGGGTGGGTTGTGGCGGCATCTGCAAAGGGATGTGGGAGCACCCGAAGATTAACCAGGGCTATTTCGCGCCGACGTACCCGCAAATTCGTGACATCTTCTACCCAACGATTGAAGAGGTGGCCTTTGACTGGGGCTTGAGCGTCAAAATCAACGAGGGGAACAAAGAGGTTCACTTCTACGAGGGGCGACGGTACCGCGGGACGACAATTTGCCGTTCGATGGAGAAGCCCGGCTCGATAGTCGGCTTTAAAATCGGTAACGCGATGGTGGATGAGCTGGACGTCATGGCGGCTGCCAAAGCGCAGCAGGCGTGGCGAAAAATCATAGCCCGTATGCGTTATAAGGTTGATGGGCTGCGTAACGGTATTGACGTCACTACCACGCCGGAAGGGTTTAAATTCGTCTACCAGCAGTTCGTGAAGGCGGTGCGTGAAAAACCAGAGCTCTCGGCCCTGTACGGTCTCATACAGGCCAGCACGTTCGACAATGCGAAGAATCTACCGCCTGATTACATCCCATCGTTGCTGAGTTCTTATCCTGACGAACTGATTCAGGCGTATCTGCGAGGGAAGTTCACGAACCTCAATAGCGGGACCATTTACCACACGTTCAACCGTAAGCTGAATAACTGTTCTGAAGAGATTCAGGATGGGGATCCGCTCTTCATCGGTATGGACTTCAACGTGGGGAAAATGGCCGCGATTGTTCACGTAAAGCGTAACGGCCTGCCGCGTGCGGTTCGTGAACTCGTGAAGGTCTACGACACACCGGCAATGATTAAGCGCATTCAGGAAGAGTTCTGGCGCTACGAGGAGGGGCGATATGTGAAGAGCCGAGAGATTTACATCTATCCGGATGCCTCAGGCGACTCCCGTAAATCCCAGAACGCCAGTAAGACCGATATCGCCCAGCTCAACGAAGCCGGATTCAGCGTTATCGTTGATGATGCTAACCCGCCGGTTAAAGACCGTATCAACTCGATGAACGCCATGTTCTGTAACGCCAACGGCGAACGCCGCTATCTGGTCAACGTCCAGAACTGCCCGGTTTATACCGAGAGCCTCGAGCAGCAAATCTGGGCGGCAAATGGCGAACCGGATAAATCAGCGGATAACGATCACCCCAATGATGCTGGTGGGTATTTCATCGTGAAGGATTACCCGATCGTGAAACCGGCATACTCAATCACCATGGACACCACTTTCTGATATGGCAAACGACGACATCACCTGGGTTCGACCAGAACACCGGGCGGCTTCTGCTGCCTGGCGGAAATACAGGGACTTCTGCAAAGGAGCTGAGGCCGTAAAAGCGGCGGGTAATAAGTATCTGCCGTATCTCGACCCAACCGATAAATCATTACGCAATAAAAAGCGTAATGAGGACTATCTGAGCCGAGCGGTGTTCTACGCCATTGCCGGTAATACGAAGATCGGTATGCTTGGGATGGCATATCGCAAGGACCCCACGTTTAACGGTCCTGAAAAACTGAAATACCTGTTGGACAATGCTGACGGGGCCGGTACCAGCATCTATCAGCAGTCGCAACTGGTGACCGAGAACGTGCTGGAAGTTGCGCGAGAGGGGCTTTATGTTGACTACGCAGAAGCATCCGATGAGGCGATCATCCTCCGCTATCCGGCAGAGAACATTATTAACTGGCGAACAAAGCGAATTAACGGACGCGATCAGCTGGTGCTGGTGGTCCTGCGCGAATGCGTAGAAGAGCCGGATGGCTACGCTTACAAGGATGAAATCCAATACCGCGAGCTGGCGCTGGAAGAAGGGCGGTTCATCTGCCGGGTATGGCGCCGGGCTGGTGGCACGACCAGCGGTGCCTATACCGTAAGCAGCGAATATCAACCGAAGCCGAAAGGGAAGGAATACTGGGACGAAATCCCGTTCACTTTTGTCGGTGCCCAGAACAACGATCCCACTATCGATGACTCTCCACTGGCCGCGCTGGTGGAGATAAACCACGGCCATTACAGGAACAGCGCTGACTATGAGGACAGCGTGTGGTTCTGTGGACAGGTGCAGCCCTACATGACCGGTCTTGATACGGGTTGGCGCGATCACCTTGAGAAGACCGGAGTGAAAATTGGTTCCCGTTCACCACTGATGCTTCCCAGAGATGGGTCGTTTGGTTATGCCCAGGCGCAGCCGAACATGCTGGCTAAAGAGGCCATGGACAGCAAGCGCGATTACATGGTGCAGCTGGGCGCCCGACTGATTGAGCAGAACGCTACGGCGAAGACGGCAACCCAGGCGAGTGGTGAGCAGACATCATCAACATCGGTGCTCGGTATCTGCGTTTCAAACGTTTCTGAGGCCTATACGCTGGCGCTGGGATGGTGTGCGAAATACCTCGGCATCAAAGGAGTATCGACGAGCTACACCATCAATCAGGAATTCATCGCGAAGGTTGCCGAGTCGGGCATGGTGACGGCAATCGTCAACGCCTGGCAGTCCGGTGCGCTGCGCGACAGCGATATGATTCGCGCACTGCAGAAGCTTGACCTTATCGACCCGGCCGACAGCCCGGACGAAGTGATTGATGCACTTCGCAACCAAGCCCCCACATTGACCGGTGGCTGATATGGCAACAGTAAACGAAAGCTTGCGCGATGAATCAATCGCACATTCCATCTGGTTAAGCCGCTATGCCACTGGAGTGGCAAACCGAATGGTGAAGTTGCTCAACGAGACGGACGCAGAACTGTCGGCACGCCTGCTGGATGCGCTGGACAGATTGCCTCCGGAGAGCTTCACCGTTAGCCGTCTGGAGAGTTTACTGGGCAGCGTGCGCGATCTTAACCATCAGGCCGTAGCCACCATGCAGGCAGGGCTCGAGGGTGAGCTGGTGGCGCTGGCAAAGAACGAAGCCAGTTATCAGCTGAGCCTGTTCGATTCCCTTCTGCCATCACAGGTTCTGTCTCACTATCCGCTGCAGGGCATCACCGCCGATATGGTGTATGCCGCAGCGATGGCGCAACCCTTTCAGGGGCGGCTGCTGAGTGAGTGGGCGGATAATCTGGAATCGGACAGGCTGGCGCGGATCGTGAACGCCGTCCGCAGGGGGTATCTTGCCGGCGACACGGTAGAAACAATCGCGCGCAGTGTTCGCGGCCACGCCAGTAAAGATTATCGCGACGGCGCGCTGCAGATGAGCAGGGCAAACGCCGCCAGCATCGCTAAAACAGCCGTGAATCATCTGGCTGCCACAGCACGCAACAGCTTCACCAGTGCCAACAGCGATATCGTGAAAGGCAAACAGTGGCTGTCTACGCTGGACAATAAAACAAGCCATGACTGCATTATTCGTGACCTGCTGCGCTACACCCTGGATAACAAACCTGTCGGGCATAAGGTGCCTTACCTGCAGGGACCCGGGAAAATTCATTTCTGCTGTCGTTCTACTGAAACCCTGATTCTCAAGTCGTGGCGCGAACTGGGCATCGATATCGACGAGATGGACGAGGGGACTCGAGCCAGCATGGATGGACAGGTACCGGGGAAAACTTCGTATCTGGAATGGCTCGCACGCCAGCCAGCACAACGCCAGGATCAAGTTCTGGGTGCCGAGCGTGGCCGTTTGTTCCGCGCGGGTGAAATCGACCTGGCGGATATGTTCACTGACAAAGGCGAATGGATCAGCCTGGAACGTCTGAAGCAGCTCTCAGGCACTGACATCTAACAACCATTTCATACTTCACGCCCTGGCATCCGCCGGGGCTTTTTTATGGGCGAGGCCCGGCAAAATCCCAAGGGGTAATTATGTTAATTCGAAACATGCTCTTGAAATTTTACGCACCAGAAAGCGGCGGAGAGGGCAACGGTGGCGGTGGTATCGAAATCACGCCAGAAATACAGAAGCTGATTGATGAGCGTGTGACCAGCGAAGTTACAGGCCTGAAATCGAAAAACTCTGAGCTGCTGGGCACCATCAAGCAGCAAAAAGAAACCCTGTCGCGCTTCGATGGTATCGATCCTGATGCTGTACGAGGGATCCTCCAGCGTTTTTCCGACGACGAAGAGGCAAAGCTGATTGCCGCCGGGAAAATTGATGAGGTGCTCGATAAGCGCACCGAGCGTCTGCGTGCTGACGTCGATAAGCAAATCAAAGCCGCAAACGAGCGCGCGGACAAAGCCGAAGCGTTCTCCAACAAATTCCGGGACCGGGTTCTGGGCGATGCAATCCGTGCAGCAGCCTCAAAAGCTGGCGCGCTGCCGGAAGCATCCGACGATCTGATTCTGCGTGCCAAAGGCACATTCCAGCTCAACGACGAAGGCGAGGCCGTAGCAGTTGATTCAAATGGCGATGTTCTGTTCGGTAAAGACGGCAAAACACCACTAAGCCCACTTGAGTGGGCGGAGTCTCTAAAGGAGACGGCTCCGCATCTGTTCCCACGCGCAGAAGGCACTGGCGCGGGCGGACACAAACCAAACGGCGGTGGCAGCCTGAAACGTTCCGAAATGAGCGCCAGCGACAAAGCGGATTACATCCGCAAGCATGGCCAGCAGGCCTTCCTCAAACTTCCGAAATAAGGGATTAACCCATGCCTACCACTGTTAATAGTGACCTGATCATTTATGATGACCTGGCGCAGACTGCTTTCCTCGAGCGCCGCCAGGACAACTTGGCTATTTTCAACGCGTCCTCCAACGGTGCGATCCTTCTGGATAACGAGCTGATTGAAGGCGACTTCCGCAAGCGTGCCTTCTACAAGGTGGGCGGCTCTATCGAATCGCGTGACGTTAACTCCACCGAAAAAGTGACGGGTAAGAAGATTGGCGCTGGTGAAGCCGTCTCCGTTAAAGCGCCGTGGAAATACGGTCCATACGAAACGACTGAAGAAGCGTTTAAACGCCGCGGCCGCTCGGTTGACGAGTTCTCCGAAGTGATCGGCACTGATGTGGCTGACGCGACGCTGGAAGGCTACGTGAAATACGGCCTGAAAGCGCTGACTGCGGCGATTGGCGCTAACGCGGACATGGTGGTCACCGCCGATATCGAAACTGACGGCAAGAAGACCCTGACGCGCGGCCTGCGCAAATACGGGGACAAGTTTAACCGCGTGGTCCTGTTCGTGATGCACTCTGCCACTTACTTCGACATTGTTGATGAGGCGATCGCCAATAAAATCTACGAAGAAGCAGGCGTGGTGGTTTACGGCGGGCAGCCAGGCACGCTGGGTAAACCTGTGCTGGTGACCGACACCATGGACGCTGATGCGATCCTTGGGCTGGTAGCTGGTGCGGTTACCGTCACCGAATCTCAGGCGCCGGGCTTCCGTTCCTACGATATCAACGATCAGGAAAACCTTGCGGTTGGCTATCGTGCTGAAGGCGTGGTGAACGTTGATCTGCTGGGCTACAGCTGGGATACCGCCAAAGGTGATAACCCTGACCTGACCGCCATTGGCACTGCGGGCAACTGGAAGAAACACTTCACCAGCAACAAATCTACGGCAGGCGTGCTGATCAAACTGGAATCCGCGGTGGGGGAGTAACGCTGTCAGCGGATAAAACCTCCGCAACCGCTGACAGCACAGACGCGGTAACTGTTTCTCTGAAGTACACGCTAAATGGCTCCGGTGTATCCGGTAAAACCGTCGCGTGGACGTCTACAGGTGGCACGCTCAGCACGGCCAGTTCTCAAACCGGCTCTGCTGGTGGTGCAACGGTGAAACTCACATCAGACGTTGCTGGCACCTTCACGGTAACCGGCACGGTTGAAGGAGTGGCGAAAACCACTGATGAGATCACCTTCACTGCGCCTTCCGGAGAATAACGAATGGGGCGAAAGCCCCATAAACAGGATGATTCGATGATCAATACCGATATCACCTCTCCTGATGCCAACAGCTACGCCAGTGAAGAGGATCTTGCCTCATTTGCGGAAATACGCGGCATTGAACTGCCTGACAAGCTCACACCTTTGCTGATTAAGGCAATGGATTACCTGGAGGGGCTGGACTGGGTTGGCTCAAAAGCAGACCCTCGACAGCCGCTGGCCTGGCCACGGGCGAATATCATTCTGGATGGTCATGATTTCCCACCCGACCAAGTGCCGCGGCAGGTTACCTCCGCACAATGCATGCTGGCTATCGAGGCGATTGAGGGCGATCTGCTTTCAAGCGTTCGTGAGGCCGCGGTTAAAACCGAACGTGTCGAAGGCGCCGTAACCATGACCTATGCGGTTGCCGATGGTGAAGTCTTCACCCCTTCCTATCCTGCCGTTATGGCGCTGCTGGGCGACCTCGCTGGTGGTCGTGGTTACGCCATCAATGCATTTGCAGAGAGGGCCTGATATGGCGATTGATTACCAACGTATGCAGGCCAGAACGATGCGCATGCTTAGGCAGAACGGCATGGCGTACAACGTCACCCGTAAAGGTTCGGTAACGGTTATTGGTGGCATTGAGCATAAAACTGAAGCGGTCCGTTTTACTGCTGTGGGCGTGAAGACCGAATACGCGCCAGGTGAAATTGATGGAACGGTCATCGTTAACGGCGACGTGCAGATTGTTTTTACGTCAGTGCAGGAAATTAAAATCGGCGATGTGGTTGATATTGATGGCACAGCGTACCGTGTTGTCAAACCGAATCCGGTAAAACCTGCCGTGCTGGTGCTCTGCTACAAAGCGCAACTGAGGGCTTAGCATGGGCGAGAACGCGGCTTTCCTGGCTGAAATCACGGCTTTCGTTAACAAGGCGAAAACGAATCAGGAAGCAGTGGTGCGCGCCGTCGGAATCAAAATCCTTAACCAGCTGGTGGTGATGTCTCCAGTGGGCAACCCGGAGTTGTGGGAAGTTAACCAGACAGCCGTTTCCTATAATCGCGCTGTTTACGACCACAACGAGGCGCAGCGCGCCAATCCCGACAACCTGACCAAAACCGGGCGACTGAAGAAAAAAGCCCGGGTGGTGGATGGGATGGATATCAAAGCACCGCCAGGGTATACGGGCGGACGCTTTCGCGGTAACTGGCAGGTGTCCTTTGATGCGCCAACGACTGACGAGACAGGCCGGGTTGATAAGACAGGTGATCTGACAAAAGCGGCCGGGAACTACACGCTGTCGCTCTTCAAAGTCGGGATGAAGGCCATTTATTTCTGCAACAACGTGCCCTATGCCTACCCGCTTGAAATGGGGCATTCCACACAGGCTCCGGGCGGCATGGTCCGCATAACTGCAGCTGAGTTTCAACGCTTCTTTGAGGAAGCTGTCAGGGAGGTGACTAAGTGATTCCAGATATTGCATCTGCACTGGCCGCCAGACTGGGTGCCTGGGCCGATGCCGAGGGCATTTCGGTTGCATGGGAGAACGTGCCGTTCACACCTCCTGCAAACGAGATGTACCTGGCCGTTCACGATATGCCCGTTACGCCGCGAACAATCGATCTCGGCTTGCGCTGCCGGATTTATTCTGGCGTGTACCAGATTAATGTCGTGGCACCAGCCGGCTCCGGCCGTACCTCCGTCGTTGCCCTGGCTGGCAGAGTAGCGGAATTGTTCCCCGAGGGGCTGGAAATTGCAGGCAAAGACTTTACCTGCTGGATTAGCAGCGCGCCTGGCATATTCCGCGGCGTCCCTACACCTGTGTCCTACTCCGTTCCTGTCAGCCTGAATTATCGGGCAGACATTATCAACTGATTCCCTCCGTGATGTCCCACAAGTGACCGGCCTTGAGCCGGTTTTCCCGTTTCTAAAGGAGTAACCATTATGGGCTTTGCATTGCCTAACGGCGCTCATGTCTATCTGGCATCGGGCTACGGCCCGGCCATTACTTTCACCGGCGCGACGAATGCTGAGCACGCAGTGATCACCGTTAGCGCCGCAGACGATATCGCGGTCGGTGATATCGTTCACGTGAACTGCAACTGGTCGGGTATTGATAACGTTATCGCGAAAATCGACGCGATTGCGGAGAATGCTGTCACTCTTCGCAACATCAACACCACAAACACAAACAAATACGCTGCGGGCGGCGGTTCCGGCTCTATTCGCAAAATTGAAGAATGGACCGAGCTGCCACAAATCACAGAGGTATCGAAATCCGGTGGTGATCAGAACACCACACAGATTCAGTTCCTCAGCGATGATCGCCAGCGCAACCTGAATACCTATAAATCCGCTGTCTCTCAGACTTACTCGATTGCTCACGACTCAACTCTCCCGGTTTATCCGCTGCTGCGCCAGCTGGACGAAGACGAAGAGACTGTGGCTGCGTATATGTACGTGCCGAAGGCGAAGGAGAACCGTTACTGGGCGGCCACGGCATCTTTTGACGACACGCCGACCACGGCGGTGAACGAGGTCGAAACGGTAAGCGTCGTGCTGAACCTGCAATCGCCAGCGATGACGTTCTACAAAATCACAGGCGCCCCGGCATAAGTCAGGCATAACGACAACCTGAGCCTCCGCCATGGAGGCTTTTTTCACTAAGAGGCAACGATGGCGACTAAATTCACCCTTCATCCCAAACCAACTTTTAAGGCCAACGTATCGATCCCGCGCGCCGGCGATGAGGATGGCGTGCTGACCTTCACGTTTAATCATAAGCCACTCAAAGAGCTGGCTGATCTGGAAAAACTGGAAGGCAAAACCGCCACTGATTTTCTGATGGAAATTATTTCTGGCTGGGCACTCCCCGATACATTCAACGCGGAAAATCTTTCGGTGCTGCTGGAAAACTATCCGGCTGCAATGAAGGCTATCCCTGAAACCTACTATCGCGAACTGATGGGGCAGCGCGAAAAAAACTGATAGCGGTTGCCTCTGCATTCTATACGCCTGAACCCACAGCGGCAGACCTGGCGCCCTATGGGCTTTCGCCGAATGACTACGACGATCAATACATCGACGTCTGGCCAGATGTATGGCCTTCATTCCTGGTGTTTCAGGCTGTCAGTACGCAGTGGCGCACGGGCATGGGTGGTGCATCAGGGCTTGATTACAACGTGCTGCCCTGGGTAATGCGCCTGCACCACGTCGAGGACGAGGCAACCGCACTTTCGGACATCCGAATCATGGAGAGCGCCGCACTAAAAGTTATGCATAAAGAGAGGGCGGAATGAGTAACGATATCGCCACGATTTCCCTGCGCGTAAATACCACTGAGCTGGAGCGCGGTAACCAGGCACTGGATCGCTTTCAGGAGACCGCGTCCGCCGCGGCAGGCAAAGCGGATGACCTGAACAGCACGTTCCGCACCGGTATCGATAACCAGAAGAAAAACAGCGAAAGCCTGAAGCAGCAGCGTCAGGAACTGCAGAACCTGCTGAATAAAATCAGCCCGGTAAACAAGGCACTGGATGAACTGGACACTATCCAGGAGAGCCTGGCGAAGTTTCGCGGTAAAGGGCTGGTGGGAGACGAGGACTTTACTCGTTACAACAGCGTGCTTGAGACGACGCGGGCAAAACTGGCACAGGTAATGGAGTCTGAAACCGCAGAGGGGCGGGCTCGCATTGAACAGGCTCAGGCAGCGCAGCGTGCAGCTGCGGCGGGCAAAACCTTTATCGATTCGCTGGAGGAGCAGGTCACAGCAATCGGAAAAACGCGCGCAGAACTGTTAGAGCTAAAAGCTGCCCAACTCGGCGTATCCGATCGTGCTGCACCAATGATCGCAAAGCTGAAAGAGCAGGAGGAAGCGTGGAAGTCTGGGGCTATCAGCGCGGGGCAATACCGCAATGCTATGCGTTATCTCCCGATGCAAATTACCGACATTGTGACCTCACTGGCTTCCGGTATGCCTGTTTATATGGTTGCCATTCAGCAGGGCGGTCAGCTCCGTGATTCGTTTGGCGGTGTAGGCAATGCGCTGAAAGCGATGTTGTCGATGGTGACCCCTGCCCGAGTCGCAATTGGTGGCCTGGCCGGTGCTGTACTGATTGCGGCCAAAGCGGGATCGGACTACTTCACCGCCTACGACGAAATCAACAAGGCCATTATCAGGACTGGCAACATTGCCGGCACGTCAGCGCTCCAGATCATGGCTTCCTCCCAGTCTATTGCTGCCTCTACTGGAGCTTCAGTAGGAACCGTTCAGAGTCTGATGACTGAGCTGGTTGGCATGGGATCGCTGACACAGCAGCAACTTGAAAAAGCAGCGGGCTCCACGGCGTTGGCGGTTCAGACCGGTATAGTCTCGGCACAGGACATCACCAAAGCCTATAAGGACATCGAAAAAGACCCTGTTAAAGCGCTGCAGAGTCTCAACGAACAATATAATTTCCTGACCGTTTCACAACTTAAGCATGTTGACGATCTGATAAAGCAAAAGGACCAGACCGCTGCCGTTACGCAGGCTATGGACCTGTTTGGCGATACGATGGCAAAACGTGGGGAGCAGGCTTACGACTCGCTGACACCGTTTGGTCGCCTGTGGCTGGATATCAAGGGCTGGGCGTCTGAGGCCATGCAGAGTATCGGTCAGTGGGTAGCTGAACTGGCATCAAACACACTGAAGGAATTCAACGCAATTTATTACAGCGTTGCGATCGTTTTCCAGAAGCTGAACCAGATCATTTCGTCCTCTATCGCTGCCGCGATTAACCTCATTCCCGACTGGGCGAAAACAGATACTTTGCAGGGGTGGCAGGACTACAACGAACAAATGGCCGGCGCTTATGGCGACAGCGTTTCTCAGCTGAAAAAAAACTGGGATGCGGCTGATATCAGTGCAGGTAAATACCTCGATACGACCAGAAAGATAAGTACCGCAACCACCCAGAAGGATCGGGAAGGAGTCGCTTCTTTTGGTAAAAAGACCAAAACCGGAAAGCAGGGGACTTTATCGGCTGGCGATCGCAGCACGGATGCTGCCCAGGCCGAGCTACTGGCGCTTCAGGCACAGTTACGCGCGCTGCACCAGCATAAAGGGCTGAACGACACTATCAGCCAGCAGCGCAAAGATCTGTGGAAGACTGAAGCGAAATTTCAGGTGCTGGAGGAGGCCTCGCGTTCACGTTCACTGACAAAGCAGGAACAATCCCTGCTGGCGAGTAAAGACCAGGTGCTTCAGTTGGCACGGCAGAAAGCCCTGTTAGGTGATCAGATTACCGCACAGGAACAGCTGAACAAGCGAATGGATACCTCGCAGAAATACGTCACGCAGATGGCAGAGAAGCAGGCTGCATTAGTGAACGGTGCCGGGATGAGTGACCGTCAGGCACAACGTGAGCTGGCAAAGAGCCAGCTTTCTTCTGGATGGATCAACTCAGGCGGCACGCTTGACGACGAGGGTTATCAGAAGCAGCTTAAAGCGGCGAATGATTACTATGATGCTGAGGATCGGTTACGTGGCGACTGGCTGACTGGCGCGAAAAAGGGCTGGGCTGAATTTGAGGATAGCGCGACCAATGTGTACTCCCAGGTGCAGACGGTTACCAGCAACGCATTCACCGGGATGGCCAGCACCCTGACAGATTTCTTCACAACAGGTAAATCTAACTTCTCTGATTTCCTGTCTACTTTCCTGAAGGGCATCGCCCAGATGCTGACGCAACTGGCTCTGGTTAATGGAATGAAGTCAGCCTTTGGTGGAACGGCAATAGGTAATTTCTTTGGAATACAGGCATGGTCTGGCGGCTTTATTCCTGAGTACGCTAATGGCGGCGCTGTTGGCTATACCGGGGATGGAGGAAAATATCAGCCAAAAGGTGTGGTTCATGGCGGTGAATTCGTATTCACCAAGAAGGCTACCAGTGCGCTGGGTGTCGGTAATCTCTACACGCTTATGCGGAGCGCTCAGGGGTATGCAAACGGCGGCTACGTCGGAAACGCACCGATGTACGGATTACAGGCTGCTGGTTCAGGGAATGTGACGGTCCAAACGTCTGTTGTTGTGCAGAACCAGAACCCGCAACAGCAAACAAACGCACGTAGTGATGCGATGTCCCGAGCCTATAAGCAAACTATTGATCAGTCAGTGCGCGAAGGTATTGCGAAGCAATTGAGGCCTGGAGGGCTCATCTGGAATGCTTCCAAATCACGATAACCCGCTCAGGCGGTTTTTTTATGCCTGGAGAAAGCATGACAATCGAAACATTCACGTGGCGAACACAGATACAGGCGGGAATGGAAGGATCGTTCAGCCTTAAAACGCGCTCTGCAGCCTTTGGAGACGGCTATGAGCAGATCGCCGGGGAAGGCATTAATCCTGAAAAGCAGTCTTGGCCTGTAACACTCACGGGGAAAAAAGCGGACATGCTTCAGGCCCTGAAGTTCTTTCGTTCTCACGTCACCAAATCATTCATCTGGACATCGCCAGTTGGCGAAACAGGGCTCTACCGGATTGAGGCCGAATCAATCAAGTCACAGCCCTTATCCAGCAACGTCATAACCATTTCCGCAACATTCAAACAGGCGTACGCACCATGATCACAGCAGACTATCAAAGCCTTGAGCCCGGCAATAAAGTCCGGCTTATCGAAGTTGATGGCTCTACGTTCGGCGTGGATGATGTACTGCGATTTCACGCGTACAACCTCCCGCACACGGAAGAGGAAATCGCCGCCGCTGGTGGTGATGAATCAAAGCTGCAGGCGAAAAGCATCTGGTGGCAGGGGGAAGAATATGCCGCCTGGCCGTATCAAATTGAAGGGCTTGAAGCCTCCACAGACGGCAACAGTGCCCAGCCAACGCTCACGGTCGCTGATATCGATAGCAAGATTACAGCGCTGTGCCTTGCCTATGACGATATGCTACAGGCGAAAGTCACTATCCATGACACTTATTCGCATTATCTCGATGCGAAGAACTTCCCAGAAGGTAACGCAACAGCTGATCCGCAACAGGTCAGAAAACGAGTTTTTTACATTGATAGCAAAAGCAGCGAAATTCCGGGCGAAAGTATCGAATTCGTACTCGATAGCCCAATGTCGTTACAGGGAAAGATGATCCCTACACGTCAACTTCATTCTCTGTGTACCTGGTGTATCCGGAATAAATATCGCACCGGCGGCGGCTGCGACTATGCCGGTACCCGCTATTTCGACAAAAACAACAACCCGGTGAGTGATCCGTCGCTGGATGAATGCAACGGCACGCTAACGGCCTGCAAACTTCGATTCGGCGAAAATAACGAACTCTCGTTCGGTGGTTTTCCGGGCACGTCTTTGATCAGGAGCTGATATGCGTCAGAAAACCATCGATGCGATTATGGCCCATGCTGCAGCCGAGTATCCTCGTGAGTGTTGCGGCGTGGTGGCGCAAAAAAGCCGTGTTGAACGTTATTTCCCGTGCCGGAATCTTGCCGCGGCGCCGGAGGACAATTTTGTCCTTTGCCCCGAAGACTATGCAGCTGCTGAGGACTGGGGGAAGGTCATAGCTATCGCTCACAGTCACCCTGATGCCTCGACGCAACCGAGCGAACTGGATAAAGCGCAATGCGATGCAACCCTTTTACCCTGGCATATCGTGAGCTGGCCGGAGGGGGATTTACGGACCATCCAGCCGCGTGGAGAACTGCCGTTGCTTGAGCGTCCGTTTGTGCTTGGTCACTTTGACTGCTGGGGGCTGGTGATGAGCTATTACCGGCAAACGTACGGGATAGAGCTTCACGATTACCGGGTCGATTATCCCTGGTGGGAAAACGACTATCCGGACAACTTCTATCAGGATTGCTGGTATGAGTGCGGATTCCGTGAATTCGACGGGCCGCCAAAACCTGGCGATATGGTGATCATGCAGGTTCAGGCTGATAAGTGGAATCATGCGGGGATTCTGCTGGAAGGCAACATGCTACTGCATCACCTTTATGGGCATCTGAGCCAGCGCGTGCCGTATGGCGGCTACTGGCGTGAGCGCACAATGAAAATACTGCGCTTTAAAGACTGTTTCTGATAACTGCCTGTGACAGTTTTTATGGAGGAAAAATGGTTGCATTACTCAATGCTGAGCCGGTCCGCACAATTCGATTGTACGGCGTGCTAGGTGCCACATTCGGGCGTGAATATCGTTTATCAGTAGCTTCACCAAAAGAGGCCATCCGCGCTCTGAGCGTTATCGTGCCGGGCTTTGAGCGTTTCCTGAATACCAGTAAGCAACGAGGTTTAACTTATGCGGTATTCAGCGGGAAACGAAACCTCTTAAACGATGAGCTCAGTATGGACAGGAGCACAGAGGAAATCCGCATCGCGCCGGTGATCATCGGCAGTAAGCGAGCCGGGGTGTTTCAGACAATCCTCGGGGTTGCCCTTGTCGCTGTTGCTGCGTTCGTTACGGGAGGGGCCGCGATCGGGATTGGTGGTACCGCTTTCGCTGGTGGATGGGGCGCTGTGGCGGGGATTGGGGCATCAATGGCGATCGGCGGCGTAGTCCAGATGCTTTCTCCACAGACAACCGGGCTCGCCAGTAAGCAATCTGCGGATAACCAAGCCAGCTACGCCTTTGGTGGAGTAACAAACACGACAGCCCAGGGGAATCCGGTACCGCTTCTTTACGGTAAGCGCCGCATCGGTGGTGCGATCATTTCAGCTGGTATTTATGTTGACGATCAGCAGTAGCTATAGTGCCAAGCTAAGTGTATCTTCTTGAAAGAACGCATTATATGAGTGGAAATGCTTATGGATGGTTATGCAATAGACTTTCAAGATTTGCTTGGAATAAGAAAATTAAACGAGCCTGGTTTGGACAGGAGGGCGTTCACAAACTGGGCTGAAAAACAGATTGCTGCCGGCATTGAGTCTTCAAATCTTTTGATTTTGGCATCTTTGGGATTAGATAAGGAAATCTCAAAAGATGAGGTGTTTCGCTATTTTGATGGCTACGTTGAAGAAATTGGAGAGGTGATGCCAACTGAACGAGTAGCGTTAATATTTTCACTACGGCTAACATTCAAAAAGCTCGCCTATTCTGAACTTGAGGGTGATGTCTGGAGTGAATTAACTAGAACTTTTGTTCAGTGGTATGACTTGCCAAATGGCCTTTTAAATAGAGTAATGACGTACTGGAGCGCATTGCATGATGATTTTATCAATAATTATGAATATGAGGTTGGATATTATTACCTGAACTATCAGCGACACGGTGACATTCCTCGCTCGAAACAATTAGAGTACGTTCGTAATTGTGCAGTTCGCTTTCTCCGCATTTTCGATGAACAGTACTATTTTGGTTTGCTAATCAAATGATATTTAATTCAACATCGTTCTGATGATGGCCACCTCCGGGTGGCTTTTTTTATGGACAAAATATGGCAACTGCAACCGCTATAAAAGGCCGCAAGGGCGGCAGCTCCAGCTCCCGAATCCCTACCGAACAGCCTGATGATCTGCAATCTGTAGCAAAGGCAAAAATCCTCGTTGCACTGGGAGAGGGTGAATTTGCAGGGCAGCTGACGGCGAAAGATATCTACCTAGACGGAACGGCTCTGGAGAATGCTGACGGTTCTCAGAATTTCAGTGGCGTAACGTGGGACTTCCGGCCAGGGACTCAGGCGCAAAAATACATTCAGGGAATCCCCGGTACCGAAAACGAAATCAACGTGGGTACTGAGGTATCGAGCGCTACAGCGTGGACGCGCACGTTTACCAATACGCAGCTTTCAGCTGTTCGCCTGCGCCTGAAATGGCCTTCGCTTTTCAAGCAGGAGGACGACGGCGATCTGATCGGTTACTCGGTTAATTATGCGATTGACCTGCAGACGGACGGCGGCACATGGCAGACGGTACTCAATACCAGCGTGACCGGCAAAACGACGTCAGGTTACGAGCGCAGCCACCGTATTGATTTACCTCAGGCTGGCAGCACCTGGACAATCCGACTCCGTAAGATTACGTCTGATGCCAACAGCGCGAAGATCGGCGACACGATGATGCTGCAGAGCTTCACCGAGGTAATTGACGCCAAATTACGCTATCCAAACACAGCGCTACTTTATATCGAATTCGATTCCAGCCAGTTTAACGGCTCTATCCCGCAGATCTCCTGCGAGCCCCGCGGCCGCGTTATCCGCGTACCGGATACTTACGACCCCGAAACCCGCACTTATAGCGGTACGTGGGCTGGGACATTTAAATGGGCCTGGACCGATAACCCTGCATGGATTTTCTATGACCTGGTGGTTAGCGACCGTTTCGGACTTGGGGATCGTCTTACAACGGCCAACATAGATAAATGGACGCTTTACCAGGTTGCACAGTATTGCGATCAAATGGTACCGGATGGCAAAGGCGGAAGTGGTACAGAACCACGTTATACCTGCAACGTGTACATTCAGGAACGCAACGACGCTTATACGGTCCTGCGTGATTTTGCTGCAATCTTCCGCGGGATGACCTACTGGGGTGACGACCAGATTGTGGCGCTGGCGGACATGCCGAGAGATGTTGATTTTACATACACGCATGCGAACGTTATTGATGGGCGCTTTACCTATTCCAGCAGCACCATAAAGAACCGTTACACCAATGCGCTGGTGTCCTGGTCTGATCCTGATAACGCTTATTCTGATGCGATGGAGCCTGTTTTTGAGCAGGCTCTGGTTGCGCGTTATGGGTTTAATCAACTTGAGATAACTGCGATCGGTTGTACCCGTCAGTCGGAAGCGAATCGGAAAGGGCGATGGGGGATCCTCACCAACAACAAAGATCGCGTTGTTACTTTCAATGTAGGGGAAGATGGCAACATTCCACAGCCTGGCTATGTAATCGCTATAGCGGACCGAAATCTATCCGGGCGCGACCTGGGCGGCCGTATCTCTGCGGTAAATGGTCGTGTGCTGACGCTGGACAGGGCGCCGGATGCTTCAGCAGCCGACAGGATGATTGTCAATCTTCCATCGGGTGTTTCACAGTCACGCACCATTCAGTCGATAACGGGCAATAAAGTGACTGTTACGACCGCTTACAGTGAAACGCCTGTGGCTGAGGCTGTATGGGTCATTGAGTCTGATGAGCTCTACGCACAGCAGTATCGCGTTATTACGGTAACTGATAATAATGACGGCACGTTCACAATCATCGGTGCAAATCACGATCCGGATAAATTCGATCGCATTGATACCGGAGCCATCATTGACCAGCGGCCGGTGAGCGTGATCCCGCCGGGCAACCAGTCGCCGCCTGCGAACATCGTGATCAGCTCGTTTTCTGTGGTGCAGCAAAATATCAGCGTCGAAACGATGCGCGTGAGCTGGGACCAGGCGCAGAACGCTATCGCCTATGAAGCGCAATGGCGCCGCAACGACGGGAACTGGGTTAACGTGCCGCGCAGCTCCACCACATCATTCGACGTCCCGGGGATTTATGCCGGGCGCTACCTGGTGCGCGTACGCGCAATCAATGCCGCAGAAATCTCGTCCGGATGGGGCTATTCAGAAGAGAAAACGCTGACCGGTAAAGTGGGCAATCCACCGAAGCCGGTTGGCTTCATCGCTTCTGAAAATGTGGTGTTCGGTATCGAGCTGAACTGGGGATTCCCGGCGAATACCGACGACACGCTGAAGACGGAAATTCAGTACAGCCTGACCGGTACCGAGGACGATGCGATGCTGCTGGCCGATGTGCCTTACCCGCAGCGCAAATATCAGCAGATGGGCCTTAAGGCTGGGCAGATTTTCTGGTACCGCGCGCAGTTGGTGGACCGCAGCGGCAACGAATCAGGTTACACAGAATGGGCGCGCGGTCAGGCCAGTATCGATGTGTCCGACATCACCGATGTGATCCTGGAGGAGATTAAAGACTCGGATACGTTCAAAGACCTGATCGAGAACGCGGTGGACAGCAATGAAAAAATTGCTGGCATGGCTGACGACATCAAACAGGCCAACGATGAACTTGAGCAGCAGGCGAAGGAAATCGCCAAAAATGCCCAGGACGTCGGGAAAGTTCAGACCAGCGTTAATGAACTTTCGAGCATGGTCGGTGAAGTGTCGTCTTCCCTCTCAGAGCTTGAGCAGACCGTTGCGACGGCTGATACAGCGCTGGGCCAGCGAATCGACAGCATCAGTGTGTCTATGGACGGCATGACGGGCGGGGTCAAGAACTCAGCCATTGCCATTATCCAGAACGGGCTGGCGCAGGTTACTGCTCGCCGTTCTCAAACCGTAACGAACGCAGGGAACAGCGCCAGCATTGACCGCATAGATACCACCATTGCAGATACCAGCCAGGCCGTAGCCCGCGCGCTGGTTACGCTGGATGCGTCTGCAGGCGGTAATATCTCCAACTCCACCGATCTGACCGAAACACTTGCTGACTTCACTCAGGCATCGGCGACGAAAATTAACACCCTAACGGTTAAATCTGGAGAGAACAGTGCTGCCATTACGGTAAACGCGAAGGCCGTGGCCGACGTGAACAATAACCTCAGTGCGATGTACAACATCAAAGTAGCAGTTGACGCCAACGGGCGACAGTACGCTGCAGGGATGGGTATCGGAGTTGAGAACACGCCAGCTGGTATGCAATCCCAGGTGCTTTTCCTGGCTGACCGCTTCGCTGTTATGACTCAGGCAGGAGGCAACGTTACACTGCCGTTTGTTATTCAGAACGGGCAGACCATTATCCGAAATACTGTGATTGGTGAAGGGACTATCGACAACACCAAAATCGGCAGCTACATCCAGTCGACAACCTGGGACGGTACCGGGAACGTTGGCTGGCACATCAATAAGTCCGGCTACGCGACGTTCAACAACGTCACCGTTCGCGGTTCGATTTACGCCACAAACGGTAATTTTTCTTTCAATGGTTCCGGCAACACAACAGTGATCAA
>MTEY01014033.1_pt1 | contig 133232 bp, 143 predicted proteins | sample 1042721 | NCBI WGS metagenome assembly MTEY01 (sample SAMN06185809, study PRJNA358809) | soil metagenome | isolation source: soil biostimulated with seedmeal as carbon source | place: India | collected 2015-05-23 | reverse complement strand
TAAAGGCGTTGACCTTGCGCGGAACCTGTTTAGCGACCTCCATCTCCGCCAGCAGATCGTCATACGATATCGACACGTTGAGGTTAGGGTTCGCTTTAATGAAGTTGGTCGGGTCGGTCCAGTCGTCCCCTTCATCGAGCTCGTAAACCAGGCCAAACAGGCGGTCGTTAGGCACATGCCCGTTGAGCATCTCCTTGACCTGCTTATCCTTGTCGTAGCATGGCGATTCCAGCGACGTACCCGCCGTGGTGATGATAAGCGTCAGCGGCTGCGAACGTGCGCCCATGCCCAGCGTCATGGCTTCATACATGTGATCCGTATCGTGCTCATGATATTCATCAATGATCGCGCAGTGAGGGCTGTCACCGTCGCCAGGCTTCCCGGCGATGGGCGCGAACAGCGAACCGTCAGGACGGGTCAGGCTGTCAACCCAGACCGAAATATTGAATTTTGAACGGAGCGACGGAAGGCGGTCTGCCATCTGCCTGGCTGGGGTGAAGACCTTTTTCGCCTGCGCCATCGTGGTGGCCCCGCAGTACACTTCCGCGCTGTTTTCACCATCAGCGCAGAACATGTACGTGCCTATGCCTGCCGCGAAAAACGATTTCCCGTTCTTCCTGGCCACCCGGATATACGCTTCGCGAAATCGGCGCTTTTTGGTCTTTTTCGTGACCCAGCCGAAAATTGAGCTGAATGCAAACGCCTGCCAGGGTTCCAGCTTCAGTTTTTGACCGGCTAAATCACCGCTGGAATGCGGTAAAAGCTGAACGAAACGGCAGGCACGTTCCGCCAGTTCACGGTCGAACCGGTAGGGATAATCCTTATCGAGAGAAATTTTCAGATCATTAAAATGGCGCTGGCATGCCAGCTGGATGCTCTTGCAGGTGAGTATTTTCCCGTTCAGCACATCCCGCGCATACTGGTTCGCCATATTGACGCTCGGGTACGCGGCCATAATAAGTCCCTAAGAATTGGGAACATCGTCCCAATCAAAATTCGTCAAATTCATTGCCGGATTTACTTTCTTCGCCCGGCGCGCGTTTTCTGGCTCTGCTGTTGGGATCAAGTTTCAGAACTACGCTAAGACGGATAAGCTGTGAGATATACTTATCCCGCGCCTTTACTGCAGCTCCCATTTTCTGCCCACCGGCAGCAGTTTCATCCCCAATCCCATCAGCTTTTATTTCCTGGTTCGCGTCGTAAAGGAGCTGCACCGTATTGCAATATTCCATCAGCAGATAGCAGTCCTCCATTTCAAACGAACCACGATTAATCAGAATTTTACAGGTTCGTTTCCAGGCATCGATCGCCATCTCACCCAGCAGTTCATCCGGCGGTGAAACTGCACGAGTCAGAGAACTGACCTGCGTTCCGGTCTTCTTCGGCTTACGGCCTCCACCCGGCGATCTCACTCCGGTACTCATAGCGAAACACCTCAAAAATCATCAAAAAAAAATTCTTATTTCTCACGCGCAAAAAACTACCGGGAGCGGCAGTCCTTAAAAGCGAAAGGGGTTAAGGATTTGATCCCCCCCTCCCCATGCGCTGACCGGCCGAGTTTCACCGGAGACGCTCCCTTGCAGTCTTGGCTCGATGGCATGGCCAACACAATGCCTCCAGATTGAAATCATCGTCCGTTCCTCCGTGAGCCTTGGCAAGGATATGGTCGACGGTATTTGCACGTGTTGCGATGCCAGAGCGTCGACACTCCTGGCATATATGTTTATCTCGCAGAAGGATACGTGCACGCCTGACTTCCCAGGGACGCCCATAACCACGCTCTTGTCGGCTTTTACCGTTCTGATAGTTGCGCCATCCTTCACTGGCATGTTTTTGATGGAGATCACAGTAGCCAAATGAATCATTCACTACCGCTGAGCACCCCATATGGCGACAAGGTCTTTTAATACGAGGGGGCATAGCTAATTGTCTTAATATTGATGAGTTTGAGCATTAACCTCACTCCATTATAAATGTTGTCATTCATGCTTAATAATTCCCCCACTTAATTACATTGGCGAGTTATAAGAACCATGATGACTTGCAATCCCAACTTATAAAAATGAGATCAAGCTAAAAATTATACATTATAAAGCCCACATATTAACCACATCCAACATGAACTGAATTTTATTAAGTTCACCCCCACAAATTAAGGGTTTAAGTTGGTAGTTTCATGGTTCATTCATCTAACTCGCACCTTCCTTCGCTAGCACCCTACTATTAATTGGAGGTAATAAATACCAGCTAATTCATTTATTATACTTTGCTTAAATCTTTTAAGGTATATACATATGACAACTAATCAGCAACTCAGCACCTTCGCAATTACATCACAGAAAAAACCGCATCATCCAAGTGACAACAAAACATGCATGGTGCTAATGATTGCCTTTATTTTCAGCATTCCCTACGCCGCCGCGCTTAATGCTGCGCTGTTGGAAGAAAATAATTTAAAAGTTTCTTTAGCGTGGATTGGTATAGCCTTCGCTGTCATATGGATTGGATACGACTTGAGTAAGCTAAAAGAAAAAACTAAGTTCCATGTGATTTTTACAATCGCCGCCAAAGCTATACCTGCGATTTTGGCTTTAATTGGACTTAAGTTTTCCTAACCTCATTATTTTTTTATTTAAAAAACAATGAATTAAACAATCCACTACTGAGTTACCCCCTTATGAGGTTCGCACTATGGTATCTAAGCAACGTTAAAAACTGATCGAGCTGGTCCTTGTAGGCGGAATCAGCATTGCCCGGTACGCGACGCGCCCCCCCCACGCGAGTTATCACACGTTTAAGAAGCTGGCGCCGGGGGAATGGTTTAACTCGGTTTCAGTTTCCCGCTATATCGAACTCTATGAGCACGAGATACTGGCGAAGCTGAATCGGGAACAGACCTGGAATGAGCTGCATCTGTTGGCAAGATGTGAGCCTGTACTGCTGTGCTGGGAGCCGCCGGGAGAGTTTTGCCATCGACAGTTGGTCGCGCGGTGGTTCAGAAAGGAGTTGGGAATTGCTGTTGATGAGTACAATCCCCACGCCACACCGCAGTTGGATATGTTCTAAAGCAAAGCCGGGAAAACCCGGCTTACTTCTTGTTAATTGGCTTGGTGACTATATTAGCGCAGTGCGTATGAATTTCATGATAGGAAATCTCGCCATCCACATATCGAATATGATTGTCATTGATGAAAAGCCAAGATTCCGTCACATGCTTATTGTCCACCAACGAACCCTCCAAGCTAAACCAAGCAAAAGCGGCTTCAGCCAATAAATCAGTCAGCTCATCAATCTTCGCTGGATTATCCCTTGTGGTTCCCGGAGGGCTCAAATGGCTTGGAAGCGCAACCAGGCAATAGGCGTATTTGGCGACGGCTGATTTAAAATTTACCTTCGCCTTAAACTGCTCCTGTTTTTTCCATTCTTTCATCGCGCAAAACGCAATACCTACGGTTGCAGCTGTAAATATTGCAGATATTGCAGCCCAAATTGTTGCCCACGGCCAAGCGTAGATTGTTTGCCACATGAAAACCTTCTTGAGTTAAGTAAATTATTCTACCCTGGTAAACGCATAAACTGGGGATTGCTGTTGATGAATACGATCCCCGTGCTACACCGCAGATGGATATGTTCTGAAGCAGAGCCGGGGAAACCCGGCTTTCACTTAAAGACGAATCTTATCTTCAGAATGCTGTCACACGCATTATGCAGAACAGTGCTACCGTCCTCTCCTTTAAGAAAAGATGAATGATGCGAGTAAATATTATTCCAGTGAGCCAGAACATCGGTCTCCTTATCAAGCAAACCTTCGCAATAAAGAAAAGTATTACGGCATTGATTAAATTTTGAAATCAAACTCATCCTTAAGTCGTAATAATCGGCGTATGCCTTCTCATCACTTAAGTCATCAGGAAGAAGGAGTAAGGCGTAAAGGTAATCTGCAATAGCTTGTTTAAAAGCCATCTTAGCCTTCAACTCATCTTGTTTTTTCCAACGTAACAGTGCCAACCCAGCAACAATAACTGCCAATAATGTAAAAATTGCCGAAATCGATGCCCAGATGTTTGCCCAACTTGCTCCCAAAATCGCCTGCAACATAAAGCCTCCATGATTTAAGGAGGTTATTCTACCCTGGTAGGTATCTAACTTCCGATAGCGAGCATCCCATCAAAGTTGATTTTTTCGGATATTAAGCGCTGCCTTGAGTGCTAAGCGAGTGAAGCAGGTCTGATGAGTAAGGCATTATCGCAGGTACTCAAGGAATGCCTGCTGTAATGCTCTCGGCTCTTTTCTCAACATAGCCCCTTGCTATGCACCAGACGCTCTCTCAGGATCACCAGTTGAGAAATAGACGGGCTAACATCGGGCCAGCCCTCTTCCCCGCAGCTATCGAGCCATATAGCTAGGAGGATAAACAGAATCAGCATTATTGATTCCAGGTCAGTGAACTGGATTGACGCTGAAACTCAATCTCACGAACACCAGCAAAGTTATTGTTACCTTTCTCAATAACTGCCAGCAGCGGCTTAATCCACAGGACAGCCTGGCAATAGGTCATTGAGCTGGCGGCAGCGGTACGATCATCGGCTTGGTTAGGTCTGCCGGTATCGGTGTACATGGCGCTGGCACGTAAACTGTGCGCGTATTCGAGCAGCCCACCAGCAATGTCAGCAGGAACAGGCAAATCACAGGTTTTTTCACGGCGGAGAATCTCCCGGTATTCGATTACGGTTTCTTCGGTGCTGGTGTCGACCAGGGAGTTAAGCCTGTTGGCTTGTTCTGCAACCTGATTGAATCGATTGAAGTTGAATGCCTGTGTAGCAATCACCTGCCCCTGCAAAGCGTTGTCACTTCGCAGAACGTCGTTATCGCTCTGGAGGCTACTGGCGTTTGAGCAACTCTTAGCGAGAGCGACCGAAAGGCCAGCAATAACGACAACGCAGATAAGAGCCGGATTAATTTTCATTGGTCGAGCCCCCAGCACGTCAACGCACTTTCCTGTTCGCGACGCTCAACCTGCCCATAACAGCCATTCTTTTGGCCTTTAGTCAGGCGGCAATCACGTCCACCGTCCTTAATCCACCAGCGGATTGCTTCGCATGCCCCTTTACGGTCACCTGCGTTGATCCGCTTATAGAAGGTCGAAGGGAAACATTTACCCGGGCCAATGTTGTACGGGCAGAAGGATGCTATACCGACCTTCTGCGGCTCTGTCAGAGGCACTTTGATATTGCGATCAACCCAGGCTAATGCCTTATCGCGTTCAATAGAGTTAACTTTCCGGCATTGCTCATTTGTGGCCGTCATGCCTTTAACAACACGCCTGCCATCGATGACGGTCACGCCGTGACATAAAGACCAGACCCCACCCGGATCAACTACGGCCACCAGCGCATTGCCTTCTTTCTCTCTGATAAACTGGTCGAAAATGAGTGGCGCAGATGCACCTGATGCGATTAGTGCCAGCACTGCTGCGCTGAGTTTCGATTTATTAGACATCATTTACCTCGCGCAGCTCTTCGACGGTCTGCTTTGATTTGGAAATAGAGGTTAGTGAGAAAGGTGAGCAAGCCGAACAGTAAACTACCGATCACACCTATAGCCGCCCACTGTTCGGGGGAGTAACCATCAAGAAGTCTTCTAAACCAGTAAATAGCACTTCCTCCCGATGCGCCGTAGGAAATGCCAGTAGTTATTTTGTCCATTCGATACATGCTCTCACCTCGCTACGTTGCGGGTGTCCTGTTGAGGTAATAAAAAGGGCCGCGATAGCGACCCAAGCTTTTATTCCCCTGCCAGCTGCCTTACCTCACTTACCGTCTGGTTGAAACGTTCCTCTTCCAGTTCTACGCCGATAGCATGGCGGCCCAGTTCAATGGCTGCTTTAACTGTTGATCCCGAGCCCATAAAGAAATCAGCTACCACATCGCCGGGCCTGCTGCTGGCGTTGATGATTTGCCGCAACATATCAGCGGGTTTTTCGCACGGGTGTTTACCTGGATAGAACTGGACGGGTTTATGGATCCAGACGTCGGTATAGGGCACGGCTACTGTCACAGAGAAATGCCGCCGAAGAGATTTGTACTCTTTCAGCAAATCAAGGTATTTGCGGTTCAACGAATGCCACGTGGCCACCAGCTGGTGATGCGGTGCTTTGAGTTCAGAGGCGCGGTGCTTCTCAATGGCGGTCTGAGTGAACAATTCCTGCAGCTTTTCATAATCCTGCTGGTTCGGTAGTTGCCACTGACTGGCCCCGAACCAGTGGGACGCCATATTTTTCTTTCCGGTGGCATCAGCTATTTGCCTGGACGTGACACCCAGTTCAGCTCTTGCATCCCGAAAGTAGGTGATTAACGGGGCCATGACGTGCTGTTTGACCTCGTTGCTTTTCTCAGCATACCCGTCGCTTTTCGGCTTATATGGCCCCTGATAATGCTCAGCGAAAAGGATGCGTTCAGTCGCGGGGAAGTAAGAGCGCAGGCTTTCCTTATTGCATCCGTTCCAGCGCCCTGATGGCTTCGCCCAGATAATGTGGTTCATGACGTTGAAGCGTTCACGCATCATGATCTCAATGTCCGATGCAAGTCGGTGCCCAGAGAATAAATACAAGCTGCCAGCAGGCTTAAGGACTCGCCAGAATTGGGCAAGGCACATATCAAGCCAGCGAAGATAATCTGCGTCGCCGTTCCACTGGTTATCCCAGCCATTCGGCTTCACCTTGAAATATGGTGGGTCGGTAACAATGAGGTCTACTGAGTCATCTGGAAGATGAGCAAGATACTGAAGGCAATCGGTGTTTACCAATTGAGAACTGGATATTTTTACAGTATTTTTCATAGATCAGTAAGCGGGTCTCTGGTAGGCTCAACATGCTTTAGCGCTAAAGCGGTGGGCCTTGGTTCGCTTGTGACCTTCTACATGAGCAAATGGCTGGCCGGGTGCTACAACACCCACCAGCCGCCCATTCCACAAAAAAAAAGCCCCCATCACTGGAGGCGTTTGTAACAGCCGAATTGATAATCTGATAACCCCGCCATTGCCAGCTGCGTAAGTATGAGCTGGCATTTTTCACGGCTAAGGTGAGTATTCTGCGCAATTTCCCCAACTGTCGCTGGTGACGCGCTTAATTCGTTTAAGACCGCCTTTGCTTCAGCAGTCATATATGGCTGATTTTGCATGTCTTTTTCCTGTCTGGAAGAGTGTGACATACAGATAACTCTGGTTGGTAAAGCCAGCAAGAAGTCTTTGCATCAGGCACAAAAAAACCCGCGCGAGGCGGGTTTTTCAAAAAGCACCAGCTATGGTTATGCTGCTTTGCGATGGCGCTGCTTACCCTGCTTTTCCTTTCCGGAAACAGTGGCGTCAGTGAACGCGTTAGGAGCAGCCTTCATCAGCACTTCAACAGCAGCACCCATACCTGCGAATGCTTTCATTGTGTCGAATTTTACTTGTGGCTTGGTCGCTTTTTGAGTTTTCATGATTACCTCTGAGACTCGTGTGCCTCTTCTTTCATAATAAAGGTAGCACCGTGGCTATCCTTTACCAATCGTTCTGGCCGATTGGTGTCATCAAAACGTCCGTCAAGATAGTTTGATGGTTACGTTTACCTGAAAGGTAAATTTGGAAGGTAATCCTACAATGTGTAAAGGGATCCCGTCTACCCTAATTGTGCGAATTTGAGGAAAACAGCTTCGATTGTGGTTGTTTCACAGACCATAACATACCCGCTTCTATCCAGAACAAAGCCGAAAGAAGAATAGTAAGCAAGCAGTTCAGAAACAGGTTCAATGATACGAATTTCTTCACACTCGACCGCTTTACAGAACATGTATGCGCTCATCAGCGTAATCAGAACCATACGTCCGTTAAGTGGATGAGGTTCATCATCGCGAGTAAAACGTTCAATCATATGAATGTTGAATGTATGGCTTTCTGTGTCGAACACACACAAAGCGGCACCATCTGGTACACCTTGTACTGCACCATGTGCTACAAACTTAATACATAGCTCAAATTTGCTCGGATCGTTACCATGAGTAGCAAGCGCATAATCCCACTCTAACTGTCCAAAGCCACCACAAAGAATTTTATAGTCATCATCGCTGATTGGGCCGACGGCTAAGGGAAGCTGAATATTATCCAAAATCAACTGGATATTATTTCTAACTGATTGGCCAATCTCTTCCAATGAAAGCATAGACACCTCAACAAGCGAAACGCGACGAATGCTTAGTTTACCCTATCCTACTTACGGAGGGTGCACCTGAGTTGTAAAAGATGTGTATACAGAACGACGATATGACAGGGGTATTGATGCAATGCACCTCGCGAATACCCCTGTCGTATCGCCGTAAAGCAAAAGCCCCGACTGGCGGGGCTCTCGTTATGTTCAAATTGTCGCTTATGTTCGCTGCCATCGCGGCGCAGCTCTGCCAAGCATGAATGAATTATCAAAATTCCTGGCTCGTTTTCAATGCTAAAATCGAAATTAAGCACGAAAAGCTAAAGAGCAATAATTCAATTCTGCTCAGCCAGAAGTTTCCGCGTAGATAAAAAGACCTTCGCCCTGAAGATTTCCAGGCACCAGCGAACACGTTTCCTGGCTTCCCAATCCGTTAGCCACGGTGCGATCGACTGTAACTCCCGCGTAATGTCTGAGATTTTTTTGCGTGTGGTATAATACTGGAGACCAACGATATACACCGGGTCATTAACATCAAGCGCCTGCAGCACCGACTGCTCGACAAAATCGACATCATCATCACGTATAGCTTCATCGATGATGCTGATATTGGGCTGTGGCCACAAAATGGCGTGAGCACGATTTAGCGCCTGCGGCCCTCTGAATCCCTCTGCTCGCGCTTGTTCTAGTGCAGCTGTAAAGCGAGACAATGCCTTGTCCGACCATCGCCCGCCCTTAAGAACATCCCAGCACGCATGAGAGCGAGGCAAGCGCGGCGCAGTTCCACCGCTTACCCCGTCTCCCCATGTTGTCAGTAGAGACTTAATCCATGCGGATTGAATACTGGTCAGGAGCATGCTTTTACCTAACCAGCTTTTGCGTGGCGCAGAAGCTGCTTTGCCCAGGGCTTCAATATGATTACGGCATTGACGTGGTGTCATCCTAATTAGCTCCTTACGCCAGAACGCCGAGCGCGTAGGCCCGGTCCAGCACTCTAATGATCATTTCCAACTGCGAGCCATATTTGCGCTCGAATGCCAGGCGGTCGTTATGCAGTTCGGTATGATGTTTTCGGCAAAGTGGAATGGAGAAGATGTCGTGCGCTTTTGTTGCCATGCCACCCTGCCCCCATCCGATTAAGTGATGCGGGTCGTCTGATTGCTGCTGGCAGCATTCGCAGGGCTGTGTTTTCACCCAATTCAGATAATCGCGACTTTCCCAGCGCAGACGCTTTGGTCGACGCATGAAAGACTGAGGAGGAACTGGATCCACCATCACGCCCACCAGCGGTTCTGTCAGCGCTTCAGGCAGGTCAACGGCTGACACTAATTTCTCAAGGATGCTGGTGGCCGGTACTTCGGGAATTATGTCACTTTCTCGTCCAATTGGACTTTCTTCACGCAGACGAAGAGCTTCACGAACGCATGATTCTGGAAGTGCATCCGTAACTTCTTTACGAACAGCCCACCAGCAGAGCTCTGCAAGTGAGATCTCCCGGCTTTTGTCCAGGCAAAGATGAATGCGGACAGAATCCAAAAAAAAGGCAATTACATTTCTGCGTGCCAACTCTGCCAGTGCTTCGGTACGCTGCTCTCGCAAGTGGTTATCGCAATAGCCACAAAGCAGGATGGAGCCAGGCTCATGGTGCATAATAGTTAGTTCGTGATAGTGGTAATCACTATGCTCGTACTGGCACCGTCCACCAGCGTATCGCAGCAACCAGTAATCCAGACCACTAATCCCGCCAGCGGCATGAATCACTTTGTCATTCAGAAAGAAAGTGCGTAGCGATTTATCATCACCGAGAGGCTGGCGGGCATCAGGAACGCGACCCGTTTCCAGATGAGCCATGCTATCTGGCTGTCGCTCAATCAGCACTCTACCACCACCAAATAAGCTCATATGTTCGCTGCCGGGCTTTAACAGCACGACACCAAGCTCTCTGGCGATTACAGGTTGAAGGAGCGCGCGCATCAGTCGATATTCCTGATAATTATCTGACCGACTTCACCCCATAGCTTCGTAATCCGTGCATCCCAGATATGAGCGTCATCTTCATAAATGGCATCGGAGAGTGCTTTAACTAGGTTATCGAAGTCAGGTTTACTCTGGTGTGGCTTACCATCAAACTGCTGGCGCTTCTTCTTACTCCAGCTTTTTGGCATTGGAAGAATGAAGGTAATGTGTGAATTAGATTCGGGCATAGTGACACCCAGGAGCCGGACATGGTCGCAGAAAGCCCGATAACGCATAACTTCCGGGCGCTTCTTCCATTTATCTGCACGCGTCATGCGCGGCTTTCCCATCGGGAGGATGTTGTAGGCAGTCACAATCACCCCCATGCCCGTGAACGCATACTTTGCTGCGTCTTAGGTGCGGATTTTTGCTGCGGCAGAAGTGCGCTGACTATCCAAAGGCGAGGGTCAATATCGAGACTCTTCTCGACAGGAACACCTTTAGACTTATAGCGCGCCACCAGCTCATTGGCTTCTTCGGTTGTCAGCCCGGTGTGAGTGAACCAGCTTTTCTTCATGCTGCCTCCTGCAGGAGTGACATCAAAAGAAAATTGCTGGCCCTTTGAAGGGTCAGTGAGGATTTAATCTGGTTTGTTGTTTGCGCCATGGTATCTCTCCAGTGGCGCAGCAGGTTATTAGTTGTTCAGGCTAACTTCTACATCATAACACAACTTTTAGAACCATAAGAATTACTTGATACAAAAATCTAATCCCCTTAAGACTTAATGTTATTTAAATATTCATTTAATTTATCAGACATCTCTGCAAATGATGGTGTTCCTAGTGAAGGAAGATATTCTACAAAGAGTGCCTTACCATTAACGCCTCTTCTAAGAGAAGCAATATTGAGTCCTAGATTTTTTAAGAGCATATTTATTTCGTATAAATCCAACGACTCCGGGAGTCTATCTTCGAAAGTGAATGTATATGTCTCAAAAGCAGATTGACCTAATGCACGTTTTTTAAGTGATACTGTTTCAGAATTGACTTTACTTGTCATCGCAATTGAGTTTAAAACAAGCTCTTTCAAATCCCTTAGTTCAGCAACCAAAAACTCGCTGCCAGTCACTTCTCTTTCATCAAGTTTTGCAACTTTGAACGTCCCAAAATGCTTTAAAAAAGTTGTATAATCTGGGTCATTGGTTGAACGTTTATATGTCTCAATAATTTTCTTTTTTAAGTTAATTTTAAATTCATTTATAAGCTGGTATCTCAAATCAGACGGATATTCGAGGTGCTCAATTGCTGCAATGTCGAAACTATATGGAGTTTTATTATCTTTGACTATTATCGTTGGTTTATCGAATGCTAATCTCATACCTAGCTCAAGCATGACATTAGCATTTCGGCTGCTAATATCACAAATAACAATAGGGTTGGAGTATATGTTGTGTACAATTCTTTTATGAATTATTCCAACATCATCATCAAAACTCACAAGGTTCGGGCTGAATCCTGCATCTGAAGCAACTTCACATAAAATACCATACACATCTGCCCAATGGTTGTCATTATACCCTTCTGTTTTCGCAATAGGCATTATCACACCGCAGACTGGATTATCTCCAGTATTTATGTTTTCTTCTGTAGCAACTTTGGTACCATTCTGTTTAGTCACTTAATTTCACCCTCCTGAAGATTATATGTTACTAAATTTTTCAAGGAAGTATAGCAAACATATCACAATAAATTCATGTAGTTTATGGTGCTAGGAATTGTAGTATTGAGTAACCTTTATTTTCTATCAAACAAATTGATTTTATAACCAGCACGCTCAAGCATCTGTGTAAAGAGTGTCGTTGTTCCAACCATCTCATCATCCTGTAACGACATGAAGGATACTTCATCACCACGTCTGTACATTAACGCTCGTTCACTCTCAGGAAATGAGTGCAGTCTTGCAACGATAACCCCATCGTGGCATCTGATGACCGCGTAACCTTTGCTCGATAATTCTTCTTTTTGTTTCACCAGTCCCCCTCCACACTGGAAATTTATTGCATGCTGTCTTTATAAAACCACTCGTCAGCGCTCTCCCAGGTTTCCTGCAGGATTTCCTCAACCTTCTTCTTAGCTTCTTTTTCGCCACCGTAAACACTTAACCCATCGGAACCTGCGCGACGAACAATCAGACTGCACTCATCGAACTGACTCTGGAGTCGTTTTAATAATTCTCTCTCAAGTGCCGGGACTGCACCCTCTGGGAGTTCTTTAGTGCGATCAATGGTTAATTCAACTTTCATAAGCGCCTCCACCGCAAAAGCTGTATGTTTATACAGTACACTTATGAAGAAGTTTGATCAACGCCTTAACAGCACGAATTGTTAAAGTATGATTATGTTGTTTACAAACAGGACAGTGGGCGTTAATGTCGAAGAAAGTATTATTCAACCAATAAATTCTTCATTAAATCAGCACCATATAACTAATCTTTAATGGAATCGACAAGCCATGACAATAGCCACTTCACCCAGACTCATTCTTCGTTCATTTAAAGAGAGTGATGCTTTAGCACTTCTGGATTATCTGTCTTCGCCACGTACTCCCTGTTTTCAGGATGAAACGCTCAACTCAGTTGAGGATGCCGTAGACGAAGTATGCAGAAGAGCAAAAGATCCAAGCCAATTTGCTGTTTGCCTTAAAGACACCGACCTCCTTATTGGCCATCTGTTTGCAGAAAATAGTGGAGAGCCAGATGCTAATACGTGGTCCGTAGGTTGGCACTTCAATCAGCGCTATGAAGGGTACGGGTATGCAACAGAATCAGTTTTGGCCCTATTTAAATATTTGTTTAACTTGAAACAGGCAAGGCGTCTCTATGCGTACGTTGAAGACTACAACCTGTCCTCTCAACGATTGTGCTCCCGCCTTGGTATGCGACAGGAGGGTTGCTTTAAAGAGTTTGTTTCATTTATTACGGATGAAGGCGAGGAAAGATATGAGAATACATTTGTTTACGCATTATTAAAAAAAGAATTTAAATCAAAGATTTAAATTAGATTTCAAGTACTTATCAGAGTATGTAACTTTTGGCTGTGCTATATAAGTCCCCTGTGTGCAAGGAGCGGACATTCATTGTACTTGTTTGTTGAGCTCAATCAGGCAAACAATGCTGCCTGCTGCAGGTTATTTATTATTTTGCCAAATGTTTTCGCATCAGTACATTTTCTAATATAATTCCACGGCAAATAGGAAAACCTCTATCCACTACATGAAAGCCGTGTCGTAGAAAGAACGCTTCCGCAGCCTTACTTACATTTGAAGTAAGCTCACTAGTTCCATGTTGCCTCGCTTCCTCATGAATGCAATTCATTAGTAATGTCCCTACCCCCTGTCCTGAATAGGTTCCTGAGACATAAAAATGGTCAATGTACCCATTTGGTTGGAGATCTGCATATCCAGCTATTTCGCCATCAAGCTCTACAACAATAGGGGATAGTTCCCTCATGTGATTGGCCCATTGTTCCTGGTCGATTTCTGCCGGGGCCCAAGCATCAATTTGTTCATGTGTGTAGTAGTCTGATGCGATGGTATGTACAGAAGAATAAAACACGTTAAATAATGAGATTTCATCCCCATTACGGAACCTTCTTATTTTCATATAACCTCATTATGAAAGCTGCTTGTAGAACAATGCTACTTTTTGTGAAACAGGGTGTCATCTCCTCTCTCACAGTGGGCCCATTCCCAGTTAGCCAGTCCGTTCTGTGCCAGGAGCGGACATTGGTCGTAGATTTGGCTGAATACACAATATTATTTTCTTTCACCAAAAAACAAGCACACTTTGCGTAAATCTGCTGAAAAATGTGTTTGTTGCTGAAGATGGAAAATCACGCTAGTTTAGACACTTAGAGCGGATTAGCTTAAAAATAACAGGTCCGCCAAAACTTACAATGTACTTGCATGCTTTTAATCACTGCACACAAAAGTTAGCTTTAAACTATTGATTTATATTGGTAATTTGATTTTCATTTGTTATCTAGCATAACAGGAGAATCTATGACAATATAATATACAAATTTTAGCACCCAGAACTACCTAGGAACTATAGTCACCCTATAGTTAAATTCAATTAATTGGATAAGACGACTAGACATTATGGATTTTCTAAAAAGAGCACTTATCAAGAAAGTAGTTGATGACCTCATTTGTCTGAATGGAACTGAGTTCGAATATTTTTGCAAACCAATATTTGAAGTTATTGTCGGTGAGGAATCCATTCATAAAGGTAGTAATTTGTTTGCAAAACCTATCAGTCGAACAGTTGATTTCTCTACGAATAATTTTGAAATTGTTGGTCAGTGTGGGACGGATAATGATTACTTTGATGTTTTTGGGAAAGAATTTGAAGAACTGGTAGAGTTGAAGTTAGAAAATACAAAGCCGGTAAAGGATATTAAGTCAGCTCTGAAAAATAGTAGTCAATGTTCAAAGATTATTTTATTTGCAAATCAGGAAGCCAAAGGTGGAAGACTTGATAGCGTAAACAAAGTTATTCGTCATATTGGGATTAAACAAGAGGTTGTCGTTCTTGATTCAGAATGTATTGCAACAATTGTTGCGGAAAATATTGGCAACCAACGGTTTATTTTTTCAATAATTGATTATCTCCCGACGGCAAGTCAAATCTACTCGGCAATTTCTATGCAAAATGATCTTCCTCCTTTACCCCATGACTTTGTCGTCCGGGAAGATGAAAAAGTTATTATTGAAGCGATAAAGCTGAGTAATGTTTCAGTTGTTCATGGCGTAAGTGGAATTGGTAAAAGCAAGATTGTTCTTGGAGTCGCTCACAAATTAAAAGCTGAATTTGACTCAATAATATGGGTAAACTTGAGTGAGAATAAAAACTTTAACTTTAAGTCAGTTAAAGTTGGTGATTTTGACAACAACCTAAATTTAGCTAATCTTTGTTCTACATATAAAATCCTAGTTGTTCTAGATAATTTTTTTGGTAACGTTTCTGATATTAAATCCGAGTTTGAATCGTTTGCTAGGGATGAAAGTAGAGTAATAATAACCTCGTTAGAAAAAATAGCTGATAAGAAAATCTGTTTTCATCTATCTGAAATGACTAATAGTGAAGCAAAGGAGGTTATAGAAAAAAGAATAGATATTGATAGTAAATATATTGATGAAATAGTTGAGCATATAGGCGGTCACCCTCTCTGTTTGGAACTTGTATGCCAGATTATAAGAGAAGAAAATTACAATAACCACGAAATACATGATTTCCTTGAAGAAATTAGTCAAATTACAGAAGAAATTGTACAAGGAAAGTCACAAACCATATCAGACTTGGTTATAGGAAAGTATGCAGGGAAATTTCGAAGAGAGTTTTCTCTCATCTCACTTTTAGGTGCTGAGCAAGTCAGTAACTACATCTTTAATAAAATCCTTGGAGCAAGGGCAATTAGGAATCTTGAAAAGGTTTCTCTGATAGTTCGTTCAGGGGTGAATTATTCAAGCATTCACTCAATCGTTCTCCTTTCCATAAAGAATTTATTCGATAGCGCTACAGAAATCCATGACCTTAAAAAGGAATTATGCGAAGTCCTCTGGGTGGAAAATGAGTTCAAAAAATCCGGGTACTATAGTTTTTGTGTGATGCATAACGACCTTTTGAATAAACTTTATCGTGATAATTTATGTGACAAACATCGAAAATCTTTGTTGTATGCAATAATCCAAACCACAGATAACTTAGTTTTTAAATCTGAATTAATTGCTGAGGTTGAAGGGTTTGACTTAAGCAATAATAATTTTGAAGATATTCTTTTACTAATCGAAAGTATTGAGTTAAAGCTAATATCAATTGATAGAAAACTTCATGAAGAAAAGTATCAACTTGAATCAGATGAGATGATTCAAAAGCTTAACAAGATTAACTCAGAACTTGCCGATGGTTCGAATATAAAATTACTTGTTGAGCACCATATCGCAAAGATTTACTTCTGGAAAGGGGATGTTGTAACGTCGAGAAATTTGTTCATTGAACTGCTCAGTAAGTTTCCAGATAGTGAGCAATGCATGCTGCAACTAGCAAGGATTTATGATAATGAAAAGTTGTATGATGAGGTTGAAAAATACGTAGACAAGGTTTTAGGTAATATCAGTCCAGATCAATCGTATTCTGTAATACTTTCTTTTTACGATTTAATATCTAACTCGAAATACAAATCATGTCGAGAAAAATACATCCAGAATAGAGTTGAAGATTTTGTTGCAGATATATCTTTCACTTTGCGTTCCTCATTTGACCATCCCTATAGGGTGTTAAGTTCTCTATCTGGCTATCTTGGATATAACTTGCCTGAAGCATTCGAGTCATTGAGTTCTAATTTGCCTGCTCCGGATAATGTAAATAAAAACACCAAACTTATGATGGCTTATGCTGATATACAGATGGCGTTGTATCGTTTATATAAATATAGCAATGACGAGAATAAAGAGCAGAAGCTGGTAGAAACCTCTAAGCTTGCGGAACAGTATTATATAGACTCTCAACCTAGTAACGATTACGAAAACCTAAAAGTTGCGAAGTTCTTTATCGAGATAGGTCGATATGAGCAGGCGGATATTTACCTCGATAAAATTGAAAAAAAGGATCCATTTTTTTATCAAAGCACTGCTAAGCAACTTAGAGGAATGGGTGATGATAAAGGAGCAATTATAGCTATTGATAAATCAATCGAAGGGGCTAAACGTGGTGATTGTGGAGCTTGGTTCTTGCCGAGTTTTTTGAATGACAAAGCAGAAATACTGATAAAAAGCGACATAAATGAGGCTATTAAAGTAATTGCCGAAGCTATAGATAAACAAAATGACCTAAAAACAAAGAAAGCTTGGCAGGCTAAAGCTGATAGATGGGCGGCCAACTGCTAAAAAACGCTGCATACAGAAAAAATTACTCGCTGCGCTCAAAATTTTCCGATGAGTGCAGCGTTACGTCCGCTCCTCGCTCATAGCGGACCTTCAAGAGCATAGAGATGCCGCGGCTAAGCGGCATTTTCATCTACTACATTCACCTTACTTTCTGGTGTGTGAAGCGTTTCAGGTCGAAATCGATTATTGTGCGTTGGTCACGGAAAATGCCGCAACGACCGTAGCGAATCAATTCGCCCCGTGCAATGGCTATTCGTATGTATTTCTCTGCGGTGGTGCGATGCAGATCGAACATCCCAACGACTTCTTTCGTCGTGATACGGCCATGCTTTTTTACCAACTCAATGATCCTTGATATGATTTGGTTGCGTTCACTCTGTGTTTTTGGTCTCGGCATCGGTTACGCCCTCCCCGCCTGACGCAGGCAGTCTTTACGACGCTTGGCGATACGGGCGACCTCAACAGCACTACCAGCTATGCCAAACATTTCTGAATACACCGCAGCTGCTCTTCGCCACAGGCCTTTTGCCTCAAGCGCCTTCGCTTTCTCCTCTGCGGCCTGCATCCTGACTGGATCGCTTTTTTCCGCCATACACGGAAGGATTACATCCGGAATATCCGCGTCTGGTACCACCTCGTATGTGTACTGAACACTATTCCGGGAACGAACGATCACGCCTTGGTCGCTTAAGTCACGAAGCAATTTGCCAGCTGTTGCACCTGACATATCCAGTGCCTCTGCAACATCGCCTACGGCGCAGTTCGGTTGGTAGCGCACAAACACTGCTACCTGCTGTTTTTGTGTTAATGCTTTGGTCATTGGTCAATGCTCGATTAGTTGGTTAAACCTGCCGCTTTACGGCGTTGGTACTCTTCTATCAGCAGCTGTGCCGGAGTTGGCCCTGCCGGATGCTGCGGTGCAGCTAGCTGCCGACGGATTGGAGGAACCGAAAGCCCGTTGCTTACGTGCTTCGTCCATTTGGTTAATAACTTCTCTGCCAGTTTTTTAAGTTCCCCCTCGGTCATCTGACGCTCAACACCAGTTCTGCGCATTTCGATGCAGATGTGATACAGCACCGGCTGCGGCCACGGATATTTGTCACTACCCGAAAAACGATACGACTCGTTACGCCAGCGTCGGTATTCACTCATCACCCGGTCGGATGTCAGCCCGAACGGATTTGCGCCACTCTCTGAAACCAGCGAAACGAACTCAGCAAGATCTGGGGGCCATGTATTACCTAATGCGCAACGGTCCATGCATTGCTGACAAACCAGTTTGATCTGGTTCTCAGTCATCGAACCTATTTGAGCTATCCACAGGGCCGTGGGTTCTGCCCCATTCTTCTGCGTCCAGCGGTTCGAGAAGATTTCCCCCATCACCTGCCATAACCGCCACGCTGTCTCCGTCGCCATCAAGTCCGTTCCGGCGTCGCCACTCTGCGTGTGCTGACTGTATTTGCTGAACAACTCGGGATGCTGCTGGCTGTGGTCTAACTGATGCATTCTCGGTACCTCCCGTTTGTGGTGCTTTCAGAACCTTTGCGCGATCCAGGTGGCGAGCGAACTTCTGCTCCCACTGAATTTGATGAAACACTTTCCCTTCGGCTTGCCAGTAAGCGATGAAACTGCTCAGCTCGGCTTCGATATTTATGCCTGCCTTGAGCGGCATGCCCCACAGGTTTGCCTGTCGTGCAAAGTCGGCTGTTGGCTCCCAGTCTTCAAACATTCGGAATTTGCCGAATGGCTGCTGTTGCCCAATTCCGATACCTGGCTGATCCGGATAATCAGGAATAACAGGTTCGACCAGTTCTGTATGTGTGGGGTTTAGATCTTTATGGTTCCTTGGTAGATTCCGTGTCCCGTTTTTGGGACTGTTTAAAGGGAAAAACGGTACTCTTTGGTTAAAATCCGACCTGTTAACAATCCCGTTTTTGGTACCCTTATTACCTGAAACAGTCCCGTTAATGGCACTGTTTGTATTAACAGTTCCGTTTTCGGTACGGTTCAAATCAACCGTACCGTTTTTGGGATCCTTTAAAGAGTTCCGGTTTTGGGTCTGTTCGGCATCGGGGATGCTTTCCTCAACACCGACCAGCTTGTACACAGGAATTTGCTTGGTCCTGCCGCGCCGTTCACCTGTGTCGACAACCAGGCCGATTTCCTGCAGATGCTGCAAGCCTGCAAGCACCGTCTTTCTGTCCATCTCAGTAGCCTCTGCAAGCGCAGCGACGGATGGGTAAGCGCACAAGTCAGCGCCGCACATATCAGCCAGCCAGGTCAGGATCGCCTTACTGGAGGATTTTCCGGTCTTAACTTTCTTGGCCCACCGCATTGCATCAATGCTCATGAAGCCTCCGGGTTGAATTCATTGGTCAAAACTCGATTAAAAAAAATGCGGCGCTACGGCGCTGATACTCGCCAGTAGTGGTCCCGCCGCGTCAGCAGGTAACATGTTGAATAAAGCGATTGCCGCTTCGCGGATCTCCTTCTCAAGCTTTTGCAGCGGTGCGCCCAGCAACTTCGCCTGATGTGCCTCACTGCATTCTTTGATAGCGCTCGCCACCAGTTCGGCTTCCGTTCTGGCGTTACTGAGTCCATGCTTTCTGGCTATCTCAATAGGCATAGCTGCGAGGATTGCGCCCGACAGTTGTATAACGTAAGCAGTATATTTCTCCGACCCTCCTTCATTTTTCAGATAACGGAATAAATTCTGCTTATTGACCGCAATGCCGCGGCCCCCTTCCTTCGCCCACTGCTCAGCCACCAGCTGAGCGATTTTTTCCTGCGCCTGACCGGGCAAAGTTGATTCCCACTCTCGAACTGCAACCTGTATTGAACGGTGCTTAAAGCTGTCTCGCCGATGCGCCATAAATTGATTTTGAGTTTTCAGCGGTCCGGCCAAGCGTTGGTTATGATGTTGATATGTAGCTGACTGCATGATTAAGCCTCCTTCTGAGGTAAACCATCTGTTGCGTTGGGATAGAGGTCTGGACGTAATTCATGCGGGGTGACTTCCCAATCCAAAGCTCTGCATGCGTTTAAAACCTCTGTGCTAGCTACCTGAGTACGAAACCAGACAGATACAGTCTGCGAGTTTTTACCTAAGCGGCGAGCCAGCTCTGATTGGCTGCCACACAGAGAAATAATCTTCTTTTGAATGTTATGGTTCATTGAGCCTCCTAAATTCCGTACCACATACTTGATAATTTACTTATCAATGTCAAGAAATTTAACTGGCCACATTTGAAAAGAAACTTTGTATGCTGGACAACTGGTTAGATTTGGAACTGAAAATGAACTTTGAAGAACGTTTGCAAAGAGCTATTGATGAGGCAGGCATTTCTCAATCTGAACTGGGGCGCCGGATAGGCGTCAACTCGCAAACCGTTAGCCATTGGTGTAACTCAGGGATTTTCCCGCGCAAGGAGAAACTGGTTCTCTTGCCTGAAGCCCTTGGAAAGCCTCTTTATTGGTTTTTCATGACTGATGAAGAAGAGCAGCACGTTGCTTCTCTAACGCAGAGTAAAACAGTTTTAACCCCCCACCAATCAGCACTATTAGAAGTTTTTGATCAACTTCCGGAAGCCGAGCAGGATAGATTCATTTCCTTAGCCAAAACCCGGCTTGAAGAGCTCGATGCGTTTATGGCGGAATTTTTACGTAAAAGAAAAATAGATCCTCAGCCATAACCTTCAAAATGTATCGTTAAAGGCCGCTATAAGCGGCTTTTTTGCGCGTACACCCTCCAAAATCTGATAAGACAAACCATTGCTGGTATGTTATTTATCAATTTCAACTTGACCTATGGTATATTTATTTGTAGCCTGATTTTAGAAAATCAGTCATCAAGGCAGGACGCCCACGAAGTAGCTGCCGGCGGCATACGAAACACCGGATGAGATGGCAAGACAATCGCGCAGCAGGTTTAACGTTCCGCTAGCCGGCGATAAGGCGAAATGAGTTAACACCCCTGGTTCACCCGACATAGGGGTTAAGTATCAAGGTAGGAAATAATGCATATCGAAATATTCGGAATTGAAGGGCGAGCTTGTTTACTCATATCCCCCATCAGAATCTCTGTAGCGGAGCGACTGGCTTCCGCCATGGAAAACAGCGAAGTCGTTGCAGCTCTTGGTGCATATTTCACACCCGTTGGCGAGGCACCAGTTGGTGAACTCGTTGGGCTCTATCTCTACTTTGATAACCTCGATACCGCTGCGTTCATAACGATCAATCATCTGATTGAAACGGATAAGCCAATCCCGGTAATCGTCAGGTAGAACCCACGAATCTGTCAGTAACTCTATGCAGGAATCATATTGGTCGCGGTTTTTGAACCAATAAACACTTATTGGACGGGTTGCCATTTTTATGTCCTTGCAGGCTGATTTCAGATTTCAGCATACCACCGAGACTGAGGTGGTTAAAAGGCAGGCATTAACAGGAGAAGATCAACTATGACCGATTTCGCTAGAAAACCAGCACGGTGCCAGGCCGTACATCTGCCCTATTTTTGGGCGGTAGTCCGCCGCATTTGCTACGCCCTGGCTCAAAAAGGCGATCCCACCGCTTCATAAAGCACAAAACCCGCGCAAGGCGGGTTAAGTACCCGGTCAGCCGACCAAAGCTTTCCGGAATCGAGTTTTGACCAATGACCACTACCCAAGGCGGCAATCACTAGCTGCGGGTATCTTACAACCAAAATTAAGGACCCGATATGGAATTCTTTCATTTAATCAAGGCTACGCAGAAATCCGGCAAAGAAGATGCCGTTATCTGGTTCACGGCTAAATCAGAAGCACGAGCCAATTTGCAGCTGGATGTAGAGCTGGAAGATGCTGGCATTGAAACCGGCCGGGGCAAGGATTATAGCAAGCCTGTCCGTACCGATTTTCCTGTTTACAACGACCTGCCGGAAGAAAGCACAGTAGATTACACCTGGTGCAAACGCTACGAACTCCAGGACGATGGACGCACCTGGCTGCCAAAGGCTGGTGCTGAGTCTACTGGAGCCGTGGACAACAACACTGCCGCTCCGGAAACGACCACTACAATTGAAACCACCGTCAAGAGTGTCCCGCTTGAAAACCGCACTCCAGCGGTCCGTTTTGCCGTCCACCTGACCAGCGACAAATACCAGTCACATATCACTAAAGAGCAGCAACTGGCTGCCAGCGAAATGTCTCTGGATGAAGGCAACACCTATCTTCAGAACCTGCTGCTGGCGAAGAGCGACATCCCTGAAGTTGCCGAACTCAGCCTGAACGTTGAGTGGAAACTCGTTCAGGCGATTAAGCAGGTTTTCGCGCCAGATGAAACGCACGAAACTGAAGATATCGCTGCATTCATGGCTGACTGGACTAAAGCAGATGCCAGCGCTCGCAACCAATTAGTGGAAGACTGGCGCAGCGGCAAATTTCCCCCTCTGAAATCTGAAAGCACCAGCGACACTGGCGTTATAGCAGGTCAGGGTCTTGAACCTGATAACGCTATCCAGATTGACGAGAATGATGACGAAACCACACGTTATCCAGTCGTTCGTATGCCCTTCCGCAAGCAGCTACTCGCCCAGTTCACCGCCGACGAACTGCGCCACCACTTAACCCGCGAAGAATACGAAGGTATCAGCGCGCTGGAGATGGACACTGACAATAGCTATGTCCAGAACCTGCTGCTGGCGGCAGAAAACTGCGAACAGGTTAAGGGTTACGACACCAAAGACCTGTGGCGGTATACCGACGCCATTCGCAAAGTGTTCAGCCAGGAAAAGCGTCACGAACTCGCTTTAGTTCTCCTATTCACCAGAATCTGGGCGGCGACTGATTATATAGACCGCGGCCTGCTGGTAAAAGAATGGGCCAAAGGCAATCGCATTGCAGAAATACAGCGTACTGAAAGCGGTACGAATGCTGGCGGAGGCAACAAGACCGACAGAAACCCTGACCTTAAACATGATCTAGACACTCTCGATTTAGAGATTGCGCTGGCCACGTTACCAATGGATTTCAACATTTATGATATCCCTGGTGGTGTTTTCCGTCGGGCAAAAGAGATCGTGAGTAAAAAAGAAAGTCCATTCAAAGAATGGTCTAAAGCTCTTCGTGCAACTCCGGGAGTTTTGGATTACTCGCGTGCAGCTATCTTTGCACTTATCCGCAGCGCTCACCCAGAGCATTACCTGTATCCAGCACGTCTCAGCGGATTCATTAACGCGAACCTGACTGAAAGCGATCATTCTGCTCCATCAGACGAAACTCTTGCGGCTGCGCGCCATAACCCTGAGGTGAGCTGGACAAACGAGGTAACTAATGACTCTGCTGTTGAAACTGGCGACCAGAATGAGGGGACTCAGGTCGACGGCGACACGCAGCCGGTTCTCGAAAAAGTTGGTAATGGTCTTTTTTCTATTGAAGGGCTGGCCACCAGCAACGCTGTAATCGACCAACAAAATACCGCGGCGGAGTACGTTGATAATGTGCAGATGGAAGAAACTGACAATGATGAAACCCCGGACGGTGCTGCGTTATCAGAAGGCACGGAAGAAACTATCTCAAGCGCAAGCACTACTGAAACTTATAGCAGCACAACTGCCATAAATAATGATTCCGGTCATCATAATCATACCGAGCCTGAAATGCTTTATACACACCTTATGATCGACATTGAAGCTTTTGGTAAAAAAGCTGATTCACCAGTCGTATCTATCGGGGCCGTGTTCTTTGATCCATCTACAGGTGATACCGGTTCGGAATTTTACAAAGTGATTAGCCTAGAATCTTCCATGGCCAGCGGCGGGGTTCCGGATGCATCTACCATAATATTCTGGCTTAAAGCTTCGCCTGAGGCTCGTTCTGAGTTAGTGATGGATGATGCTATTCCGCTAGATGATGCCTTACTGCAGCTAAATGATTTTATATCCGAGAATGCGGCAAACGGCCCTGATTCTGTACAGGTATGGGGGAATGGTGCCACTTATGACAATGTCCTGCTTGAAGCATCTTATGACCGGGCGGGGATCCCCTGCCCATGGAAGTTCTGGAATAACCGGGATGTAAGAACCATTGTTGAGTTGGGTAAAACCGTTGGGTGCAAGCCTCGCTATGAGATCCCATTTGAGGGAGAACCACACAAGGCTATTTCGGATGCGCTTCATCAGGTCAAATACGTGTCAGCAATCTGGCAGCGTCTGACTGAACACTGATTTTTTAATTTCAGAATATGGCCCGAATATGGGCCATTATGAGGTAAATCACATGCTTCAAATGCTGACTTTAGAAGAATGGGCTGCGGAAAAATACCGAAGTAATCCCCCAAGTCTGAATACCTTACGCCGATACGCAAAAGAGAGCATGTTCACTCCCCCGGCCACCAAAGAAGGGAGATATTGGCGGGTAAGAGAAGATGCCGAGATCACAGGTAATTTAACCCAGCCCGTTATTAAAAAATCTGATTCTCCTATGCTTCAAAGGATACTGTCTGATGGCTGCCCGACCACGTAAAAACAACGTTAAGATACCTAATCTTTATCCACTCTACAGTCGTAAGGTAAATAAAATCTACTGGCGGTATAAGCATCCCGTTACAGGTAAGTTTCATAGCCTTGGAACTAACGAGGCCGAAGCAACAGCAATAGCAATCGAAGCCAATGAGCGACTAGCTGAACAGCGCACCAGGCAGGTTTTGGCTATAAGCGACAAGATCGCCTCCAGCAAAGGAAAGGCGATAACAACAAATACGTGGTTAGATCGTTATTGGAAAATTCAGGATGAAAGACTGGAGAACGGTGATATCAAGCCGAACACTCATAAGCAAAAGGCTAAACCAGTAGCCCTACTTCGTGAGAGCGTGGGAATGAAATTGATTTCATCCGTCGATGTTCGGGATGTTGCCCAGATACTGGAGTCCTATGTTGCAGAAGGTCAACCAAGGATGGCCCAGGTAATCCGCTCTGTTTTAATCGATGTTTTCAAGGAAGCCCAACATTATGGCGAGGTACCGCCGGGTTATAACCCGGCCCTTGCTACAAAACAACCGCGTCGGCGGATTAGCCGACAACGTCTAAACCTCGACGAATGGAAAAAGATTTTCGCGATAGCTGATGCCCGCCATCAATACATGGGAAATGCAATGCTATTGGCGCTCATTACTGGTCAGCGCCTCGGGGATATTTCTAACATGAAGTTCAGCGATATTTGGGATGACCATCTGCATGTCGTTCAGGAGAAGACGGGTAACAAGCTAGCGATCCCTCTATCCCTGAGACTTAATGTGATTGACTGGAGTTTGAGGGATGTAGTTGCGCGTTGCCGTGACTATGCAGTGAGTCCATATCTTATCCATTTCTTCCGGGCGACCTCAATGGCAGAACGAGGTGCACAGGTGAAGTCGAACACTATGACAATGAATTTCAGTAAGGCCCGTGATAAAGCAGAAATAAATTGGGGGGACGGTACGCCAGCAACGTTCCATGAACAACGATCTTTAGCAGAGCGCCTTTATGAAGCCCAGGGCATCGATACCCAAAAACTACTGGGACATAAGTCGCCTAATCAGACAGCGCGGTATCATGATGACCGAGGAAAGGATTGGATTAAAATTAAATATGACGATGTGATGCCTTAAATATAGGCATCACCTTTATCATTCGCCGTTAATTAGTTCGAGCGCTTGTTTATTATCCCCCCAACATTTTTTATTTACTAAAAGTACATGATTTTTATAGGCCATTTTTATGACAGGCAAATTATCGAGAACCTCATATTTTTCAAAGTAACATTGGAATTTTCGACCATCTTCTGACAAGCAATTATAGAATAGCATTAAAAGTTCATAATTTGAAATTTGCGCCCTCAGAATATTAGCATATCTTTTTTTATCAGCATCACTAACTTCAGACTCATCAATAAACTTAAATGTATTAAACAAAAATCGATAATAATGAGATAAATTCTGTGAGCGGCTATGAAAATGTTGCATATATTGTTGGCCGATTGCTTTGGCCATTCCGTCCAACTCTCGTTGATTATTCTTTTTAGATACTCTAAAGTTATTTCCTTGCAATATTTGACTTCTGAATGGCTTAAAGAAATAAATGAATATCCCACGTCCCTCAGCATGCACCTCTTTCGTGATTTTGTTCACCACTCTCATATCTTTAATTATAACCTGGAGCAGATTTAGCATGTTAAAAAAAGAGTTTTCAAAATCCCTTCTAGCTTCATTTATTTCCTTTCGGTTGTTATCTTCTTCAACTCTTCTTATTGAATCAGCCTGAGTTTTGAGCGTCCAGAGAACACCACAAAAACCTAAAGCTGAGAAAATCGAAGTTAGCGCCCCCCAAGAATCTCCGAAAGTTCCGCTTTGACTGAAATCTAAATTTTCAAAAATTTGAGGTATCTGCAGAATGAGGAGAATGTATAAAATGGAAACGATCACAACACTTATTATTGCTGTAAACATGAACTGAACCATGAGCTGACCTTGAAATTTTGATAACTTATTTTGATAAAATTTTGATAACCGTACGACTCGAATAATAAAAAACGGGAACCCATCGGCTCCCGTTCTTGTTTAACCCAGCAAGTGGATTACATGTTCGCGATAATCGCGTCGCCAAACTCTGAACATTTCAGTAGCTTAGCGCCTTCCATCAGACGTTCGAAATCATAGGTAACGGTTTTCGCGTTGATCGCGCCTTCCATACCTTTAACGATCAGGTCTGCGGCTTCGAACCATTCCATATGACGCAGCATCATTTCTGCGGACAGGATGATAGAGCCTGGGTTCACTTTGTCCTGACCTGCGTATTTTGGTGCAGTACCGTGGGTGGCTTCGAACAGGGCGCACTCGTCACCGATGTTCGCGCCTGGGGCGATACCGATACCGCCAACCTGTGCTGCCAGGGCGTCAGAGATGTAGTCACCGTTCAGGTTCATACAGGCGATCACGTCGTATTCCGCTGGACGCAGCAGGATCTGCTGCAGGAACGCATCGGCGATCACATCTTTAATGATGATCTCTTTGCCGGTGTTCGGGTTCTTGATCTTCTGCCATGGGCCGCCGTCGATCAGCTCACCGCCGAACTCTTCTTGCGCCAACTGGTAACCCCAGTCTTTGAACGCACCTTCGGTGAACTTCATGATGTTGCCTTTGTGAACCAGGGTCACAGAGTCACGGTCGTTGGTGATCGCGTATTCAATTGCCGCGCGCACCAGACGTTTGGTCCCTTCTTCGGAGCACGGCTTGATGCCGATACCGCAATGCTCAGGGAAGCGAATTTTCTTCACGCCCATCTCTTCGCGCAGGAATTTAATCACTTTTTCTGCGTCAGCAGAGTCGGCTTTCCATTCGATACCCGCGTAGATGTCTTCTGAGTTTTCGCGGAAGATAACCATATCGGTCAGTTCAGGATGCTTAACCGGGCTTGGGGTGCCCTGATAGTAACGAACCGGACGCAGACACACGTACAGGTCCAGCTCCTGACGCAGTGCCACGTTCAGAGAACGGATACCGCCGCCAACTGGCGTCGTCAGTGGGCCTTTAATAGCAACGCGGTAGTCGCGGATCAGGTCCAGCGTTTCGGCTGGCAGCCAGACGTCCTGGCCATAAACTTGAGTAGATTTTTCACCGGTGTAAATTTCCATCCAGGAAATTTTACGCTCGCCTTTGTAGGCTTTCTCAACAGCGGCATCAACCACTTTCAGCATTGCCGGGGTAACGTCTACACCGATACCATCACCTTCGATGAATGGAATGATCGGATTGTGAGGAACGTTAATCTTGCCGTTTTGCAGGGTGATCTTTTTACCTTCCGCCGGAACAACTACTTTGCTTTCCATTAACCTCTCCTTCGAGCGCTTCTGGTTGTTACTGATCTTATGTTAATAAATTGTAATGAGCCCTTCGATAGTACCTGATTGTCCGACGCCATGAAAGGTCTTCGTTATTAGGCTATAATGCGGCAATTGATAACGCCTGAAAATACCATGAAGAAAACTTCTTTTACAAAACACCGGGTTGAGCGATTCAGCTCGCGACAAGCCGCCAGAAGACCGCAAGAATGCCAGCCAAAGCGGGTCATTTTGTTCAATAAACCCTACGATGTTTTGCCGCAATTTACCGACGAAGCCGGGCGCAGCACGCTCAAGGATTACATCCCCGTTCAGGGTGTCTATGCCGCCGGTCGTCTGGATCGTGACAGCGAGGGGCTGCTGGTTTTAACCAACGATGGCGCCTTACAGGCGAAACTCACACAGCCGGGAAAACGCACCGGCAAAATTTACTACGTGCAGGTGGAAGGCGAGCCGGATGAAGCGGCGCTCGCGGCACTCCGCAACGGTGTGACGTTAAACGATGGCCCCACCCTGCCCGCAGGGATTGAACGCGTGAATGAACCGGAGTGGCTGTGGCCGCGCAACCCGCCCATTCGCGAGCGCAAATCTATTCCCACCAGCTGGCTCAAAATCACCCTTTATGAAGGCCGCAACCGACAGGTTCGGCGCATGACCGCCCACGTGGGCTTCCCTACCCTGCGCCTGATTCGCTATGCCATGGGCAGCTACACGCTGGATGCCCTGGCTAACGGTGAATGGCGGGACGTTGCCCCTTAAGGAGTCACTATGTTTAAACCTCATGTTACGGTCGCCTGTGTGGTTCATGCACAGGGGAAATTCCTGGTGGTGGAAGAGAGCATCAACGGTAAAGCCTTGTGGAATCAACCTGCCGGGCATCTCGAAGCGAACGAGACGCTGCTGCAGGCCGCGAAGCGCGAGCTGTGGGAAGAGACGGGTATCCGTGCCGAACCGCAACATTTTATCCGCATGCACCAGTGGATTGCCCCCGACCACACGCCGTTCCTGCGATTTTTATTTGCCGTTGAGCTTAGCGAAACGTGCGCCACTGAACCGCACGATGACGATATCGATCGCTGCCTGTGGGTCAGCGCCGACGAGATCCTGAACGCGCCAAACCTGCGCTCACCGCTGGTTGCCGAAAGCATCCGCTGCTGGCAGTCAGGCGCACGCTTGCCGCTGGAGGTCATCGGAGAATTTAACTGGCCGTTTACAGAGGGTGTCAATGGTGGGGGGGCGTGATAGAATACGCCGCCTTGAAGTTCAATGTCGTGAGTATTCCATGTCAGATAACAGCCAGAAAAAAGTGATCGTCGGCATGTCCGGCGGTGTCGATTCCTCCGTTTCCGCCTACCTGTTGCAACAACAGGGCTATAAGGTGGAGGGCCTGTTCATGAAGAACTGGGAGGAAGATGATGGCGAGGAATATTGCACTGCCGCTGCGGATCTCGCCGATGCGCAGGCCGTGTGCGACAAGCTCGGCATTGAACTGCACACCGTTAACTTTGCCGCAGAATACTGGGATAACGTGTTTGAGCTTTTCCTGGAAGAGTACAAAGCGGGCCGTACCCCGAACCCGGATATTCTGTGCAACAAAGAGATCAAATTTAAAGCCTTCCTCGAATTCGCGGCGGAAGATCTGGGCGCAGACTATATTGCGACCGGTCACTACGTGCGTCGCGCCGATGTGAACGGCAAAAGCCAGCTGCTGCGCGGTCTGGACGGCAACAAAGATCAGAGCTATTTCCTTTATACGCTAAGCCATGAACAGATTGCACAAAGCCTGTTCCCGGTTGGCGAGCTGGAAAAGCCAGAAGTCCGTAAAATTGCTGAAGCGCTGGATCTGATCACCGCGAAGAAAAAAGACTCCACCGGTATCTGCTTTATTGGCGAGCGCAAATTCCGCGATTTCCTTGGTCGCTACCTGCCTGCGCAGCCGGGCAAAATTGTCACCGTCGATGGCGACGAAATTGGCCAGCATCAGGGGCTGATGTACCACACCCTCGGCCAGCGTAAAGGCCTGGGCATTGGCGGTACCAAAGACGGTAGCGAAGATCCGTGGTATGTGGTCGACAAAGATGTCGAAAACAATATTCTCATTGTCGCTCAGGGGCACGACCATCCGCGTCTGATGTCCGTTGGCCTTATCGCACAACAGTTGCACTGGGTCGATCGTGAACCACTCAAAGGTACGCTGCGCTGCACGGTAAAAACGCGCTACCGTCAGACGGACATCCCGTGCACCCTTACCGCGCTGGATGACGATCGCATTGACGTGCGTTTTGACGAGCCGGTTGCAGCCGTTACCCCGGGCCAGTCTGCCGTCTTCTACAGCGGTGATATCTGCCTGGGTGGTGGGATCATTGAACAGCGCCTGCCGCTGACCGCTGTTTAACCCGATTGCACACATAAAGGAGACCGTGTGGCGAAGAACTATTATGACATCACCCTGGCCCTGGCAGGAATTTGCCAGTCAGCCCGTCTGGTGCAACAGCTGGCGCATCAGGGTCATTGCGACGCTGACGCGCTGCACGTTTCGCTCAACAGCGTTATCGATCTCAACCCCGGTTCAACCCTGGGTGTCTTCGGTGGCAGCGAAACCAATCTTCGTCTCGGTCTTGAAACCTTGCTTGGCGTGCTTAACGCCAGCAGCCGTCAGGGCTTAAACGCGGAGCTCACCCGCTATACGTTAAGCCTGATGGTGCTGGAACGTAAACTGAGTGCGGCAAAAGGCGCGCTGGATACGCTGGGCGACCGCATTGCCGGATTGCAGCGTCAGCTCGACCATTTTGATCTGCAGTCTGAAACGCTGCTGAGCGCCATGGCAGGTATTTATGTCGATGTTATCAGCCCACTCGGCCCACGCATTCAGGTCACCGGTTCACCTGCCGTACTGCAAAGCCCACAGGTTCAGGCAAAAGTACGCGCCTCGCTGCTGGCCGGTATCCGTGCCGCCGTGCTGTGGCATCAGGTTGGCGGTGGCCGCCTGCAGTTAATGTTTTCTCGTAATCGCCTGACGACTCAGGCAAAACAAATTCTTGCTCATTGTTAACCTCCCGGAGTTGCGAATTATGGAATTATCCTCACTGACCGCCGTATCCCCTGTCGATGGACGCTACGGCGATAAAGTCAGCGCGCTGCGCGGGATCTTCAGCGAATATGGCCTGCTGAAGTTCCGTGTTCAGGTTGAAGTACGCTGGCTGCAAAAGCTGGCCGCCCAGGCAGCAATCAAGGAAGTTCCTGCTTTTGACGCCCAGGCAAACGATTACCTTGATAAAATCGTTGCTGACTTTAATGAAGAAGATGCTGCACGCATCAAGACCATTGAACGTACCACCAACCACGACGTAAAGGCGGTTGAGTACTTCCTGAAAGAGAAAGTGGCGAGCGTCCCTGCGCTGCATGCGGTGTCTGAATTCATTCACTTCGCCTGTACATCTGAAGACATCAATAACCTGTCTCACGCGCTGATGCTCTCCACCGCGCGCAAAGAGGTGGTTCTGCCTTACTGGCGTAAAATCATTGACGCGGTGAAAGCCTTGTCTGCGGAATACCGTGATATTCCTCTGCTCTCCCGTACTCACGGCCAGCCAGCCACCCCGTCCACAATGGGTAAGGAGATGGCTAACGTGGCGTACCGTATGGAGCGTCAGTACCGTCAACTGGAGCAGGTGGAAATCCTGGGCAAAATTAACGGTGCGGTAGGTAACTACAACGCCCATATCGCCGCCTACCCGGAAGTGGACTGGCATCAGTTCAGTGAAGAGTTTGTAACCTCTCTGGGTATTCAGTGGAACCCGTACACCACTCAGATTGAGCCACACGACTATATCGCTGAGCTGTTTGACTGCATCGCTCGCTTCAACACCATCCTGATCGACTTCGATCGTGACGTGTGGGGTTATATCGCGCTCAACCACTTCAAACAAAAAACCATCGCCGGCGAAATCGGCTCTTCAACCATGCCGCACAAAGTGAACCCGATTGACTTCGAAAACTCCGAAGGCAACCTGGGTCTGGCCAACGCCGTACTGCAGCATATGGCGAGCAAACTGCCGGTTTCCCGCTGGCAGCGCGACCTGACCGACTCCACCGTTCTGCGTAACCTGGGCGTGGGTATTGGCTATGCGCTGATCGCCTATCAGTCGACCCTGAAAGGGGTGAGCAAACTGGAAGTGAACCGCGATCGTCTGCTGGACGAACTGGATCACAACTGGGAAGTGCTGGCCGAGCCGATCCAGACCGTGATGCGTCGTTATGGCATCGAAAAACCGTACGAAAAACTGAAAGAACTTACCCGCGGTAAACGTGTCGATGCGGAAGGTATGAAGCAGTTTATCGATAGCCTTGCATTGCCGGAAGCGGAGAAAACCCGCCTGAAAGAGATGACGCCGGCGAATTACATTGGCCGTGCCATCACGATGGTCGACGAGCTGAAGTAATCCACTCCTCCCCCTTTTCGCCCGAAAAGGGGGCTGCTTTTTCCCCGGTTTACTCAATGTTTATCTCCACAACAACATAATCAGCGTTAGACTGCTTAGCGAAAAATACAACCAACATCAAAACAACAACTTATATAGTCATCAGTGGCTTACAACAATTACAGTGCAGACATTATCGGACAATAATGGTCATTTTATCGCCCCAAATCATGCCCCCAGCACGATTTTGCCCCCAAATTTGCCCCCAAATTTACTCTTTTTTTCGTGGCATTTTTGCCCTGGCTATTGAGAACTTTTTTAACCGACGTTGACATAAAAATGATTTTTTCCCATCTCGGTGAGATTCAGGAAATGATCACCATAGCACGGCGCGAACGTGACAGGTGGATGCAACCTTAACCACAGGGCAGCCCGCTATTGCATGTGGCGAGGCTGCTCGGTTAGCAATGAGCTGAGGTACTTGATACTATAGTTGGACATGGTTTTAGCATCAGCAATTTTAGAACATTTATTTGATGTAAAAGGATGAAAACTTAGATGATTAAATCTCAACAAGTGCAGTTATCTAGCAAAGCACTGTACCTAATAACGTTCACGCTTTTGTTGTTTGTGTTGCCGACATCATTCATCCATGAAAAAACAGCACGCGTAATATTTTATTGGTGTGGTTATTTGTCAGTGATTGGGCTTTTAATCAATGCCTTTATAACAAAGCAAGCACTTAATGAGAAAAAGATTCCTTTCGTCTTTTTGTTACTTACATGCTTGTTCTTGGGGTGGTCAACAATATCAAAGTATTACTCTGGCGATACATCATCCGAATTGTTATTTACGCCCGGAAAAAGATGGCTAGTTGCAGCTGTTATAGCGCTGTATATTTTAAACATTAAAGTAAATTTTAAGAGCATTTTAAATTCCAAAGCAATATTGTATGTTATGAGTTTAGCATTCATTTGTTCAAGTGCATTCGGTATCATTCAAGGCTTGATCAGCGACGAACGAATTTTTCTGGGAATCAATAGAGCAACATTAACAGCTTACGCTTACAGCGCCTTTACCTTAGCATTTTCGTCGATTATAGCTTTTGAAATTAAAAATAAATATAAATACCTTATCCAATCCTTGATTCTTATTGTTTCAACATATGTAATTTTTCTTACTCAAACACGTGCAGCTATGTTTATCCATCCCATGCTAGGATTACTTTTATTAATTGCATGGATGTATAAAGACAAAGTTCTGAGTCTAAACGTATTGATTATCTGCTTCATCTCGTTAATCGTAGTCATGGCTGCCAACTCAAATATAATTGCGAAGCGTTATGATTCCACCATGCGCGACATAAATGAATATAGTCGAGGAAATGATAATACATCTCTTGGCGCAAGATTTAGCATGTGGAAGCTTGGTTTGATTGCTTTTCAAGAAGCCCCACTTGGGCAGAGCGAATCACATCGCAATATTGCGATAACAGATTACTTGAAAGATAACAAAGAAAAATCTGCTGCAACACAATACCTTAAAATTCACCTACACAACGAATTTATTCAATATGCGTCTTTATTTGGAATCTTTGGCGTGATTGCTTTACTTGCATTCTTCTTTATTCTTATTTTTAAAGTAAGCCAGCCGTCTATTATAGGCCCTATTGGTGTATCTACCATATCAATAGCTTTATATGGTGCAACCGATGTTTTATTGACATCAATAGAATTAATAGTAGTTTTTTCGACGACAATAATACTTTCCAGTATTGCATCCAACTTTAATCAAAAAGGAATGTAAAATGAAGGCTTATATCATTAATCTGGAAAGTGCTTCAGAAAGAATGGAGTCCATGAAGACACAAGTCGAGCGTTCAGGGCTTCGTTATGAATTTATACCAGCCGTGGATGGTAGAAACATCCCAGCCAATCTTCTTTCCCTTTTAAAGAAAGAGCATAGCTATGCTGTTACGCCAGGAGAGGTTGGCTGCTCACTAAGCCATCTTGCAGTTTATAAGGCATTGGTGTCATCCAATGAAGACTGCGCTCTGGTGCTTGAGGATGACGTATCCCTGCCGAATGATATATCTGTGTTCATCAATGAATTAGAGGGAAAAATAACAAAAAGCACCCCATGCATTTATTTGCTATCGCATGTTAATCATTATAATAGCAAATGTATAATTGAACTGTCTGATAATTATAGTATTCATGAAGTTTACAATGCTGCTTTCTCACATGCATACGTTATAAACAAACCAGCAGCAGTTACTCTTCTTAATAGATTATTTCCTGTATGGTGTGTTGCTGATCAGTGGCAAACATTTAGAGAGTTTGGATTTGTACGTTTACGTGGCGTCGTGCCAGAATATATAAGCACAAACCCTGAATATGAAAGCGTCACTACTATTGGAAATCGTGGCGACATCATTACCAGAAAAGAAAAAGATATGGCCTGGAAAACCATTTACTCTAACCGTCCATTTAAAGTTAGGCTTATGAAAGCATTAAACCTTTTGTTCTGCAGGCCATTCCAAAAAATCATTAAACACTAATTTAACTGGCGCTGTATTTGTAGCAGCGCCAATACCATTATGATAAATCAACGCTTGTCGGCCATTGAACATTAGGAGCCATTGATATATCAATATTTTCAACCTCATCGATATAATCCAATGTGATATTTAATTTTTCTGTTTCACTTTCACTCAATCTACGGCCAGACTGTAGCTTTAGTTGAATAACACTTATCTGCGAAAGGGCGTTTGCAATAAGTTCTTTTTTAGTAGACCCAGCTTTTTCGATGTATTCTTCAGAGGAATATTCTCGTGGCTTGATTCCCCCCCCACATATACCCACTCATGTAAAACATTTAATCCATCAGGGACTTTTCTTGAATCAATCTCAGCAACCGCACAGTTTATAGGGTTCAGGAGAGTGGCATCATAGGAGAACATCGTAATGATATTTTCAATATCAAAACACACTTTCAAAGTATCTGTTTTAAACTGATATTGTACCTCGTGCCATAACTCGCCCTCTTTCGTGCGCAGAAAAATGATATCCATACCAGTATTTTCTTTAATAAACACAGCGTCATCAATCAGCTTTTTTTTCTACGGGTTCATAAGGGCGAAAAATACCAGTGCATTTCATTATACAACTCCTGCATTATACCAAGTGCCATTTAAATTATATTGTGCATAGCGATAGTTCGCAGCCGTCCAGTCAGTCCTTTGTGCAATACCTGTTACAACTGCACCATTAGGTGCATTTGCATAAGCCGCCCCTCCATTATTATTTGTTACGTTAGCCTGGGCGCCTAGTCGCCAACCTTGCAAAAATCGCGCATTTGATTCGGCCTTCGTATACGCCTCTCCTGCCGGAGTATAGTTCCCCGTAGACTGGAAGCGCCCATCACTCTCTGCTTTTGTGTAAGCCTGGCCAGCTGGCGTGTAGTTACCTTTTGCCTGGTAGCGGGCATCAAAGTTCGCATAGTTGCCTGGAATGATTTGCTCTTTCATTTCCAGACGACCAGTTCGAACATTAATATAGCCCGTAATGCCTAGCTCACCGCTGCTCGGGTAATTGCTATAAAAACCGATGCCATACCAGCTTTCCAGCAATAAGTTTGCGCCGCTGAACGAAGCTGCATCACTGCCGTAATTAATCCCGGCAAGGTATTCCGCGTTCTGAAGCCGTAGTCCCTGGCTAAACTGGACCTGCCTCTGAAAAACACCGCCCTGCGATGCAGATACAGCGTCAACATCAGAAGCCGCGGGTTTATTCGACTCAGTGTAATATTGTGTCCATGAGGCTGTTTTATTTTCAGTATTAACCATCCCTGTATAAGTTTGCGCTGAGCTGCGAAGGGTCACCCAGTACTGATTGGTATAGATACTGTCTACTTCCACAGAGAATCGGGTATTGCCAGAATTTGCAGGCATCCCCTGTGTCGCAGATGCTCCTGCACCGACACCCAGAGCTGAGTATTTAGCGGCACAGGTGATATCAAATATTGAACCCAGTAATGCCAACCCGCTAGCTGCCCCCTGACCGAAGTCCCCAACCTTTAACACCCTGCCTGCCGTTGTGTCATAGGTCGATGTCGTGACATCCCTTGTCGCTGCTGTTTTAAGCTCCAGTGCATCTCGTGCTTTTACTTTATCGGGGACGTCAGTCAGGTTGCTGCTTTTCAGTAAGCGTGAGCTTGCATTATCATTCGCCGCTTTTGCCGCTTTGTTTGCCGTATCAGCAAGATCATATGCGGCCTTGACGGCTTTTGGTGTTGCTCCCAGCGCTTCTGATGTGCTGTTTGTTGCGCTGCTGAGCTGTACAAGACCTTTGTGGGAGATTGTCGCGTCCACAACTTCCAGCACCTCACGCGCACTTTTCTGCGCAGCCTGTCCCTTCGCGGCTATCTCAGAGAGATTTTTATCGATCCGCAGGAATAATCCATCCCCCGTAGCCATCTTCAGCTCAATGTTTGCAGTTTCGGAGACTGCAAGGCGGTATTGCAGGTTAACGCTGACACCGTTTTCCGGCTTCTCGATGGCCGCACAGTTCGCAACGGAATACAGTTCCCCTGCATCGGTCAGCAGCCCGACTTCCCTCACCACGAACCCGCCCACTCCTGCCGCTAATACCAACTGAGCAATGAACTGGTTCGCCTGGTCTGGCGAAACCTGCAGCGCCGATATCGCATTGTGATAGACTTCACGGACCAGTTTCGTCTGTGCCGGCTCCGGCTTAACAGGCTGGCCGTTCCCGTCGCCCACCACAAAATCTTTAATAATGACGGGCTTCCCGGTCGCAGAGGACTGCGCCTCCAGCTCCTTGCCCCGGTTGGTCAGAATGCTGTAATACTTCTCAGCCATGATTAAACTCCTGCCTCAATATCGACATCAATCCAGGCGGTGATAGCACCGCCAGCGTAATAGGTTCCCTTCGCGCCCAGGTCGGCGATCACATCAATGGTGGTCAGCAGGCTGCGGAGGTTTTTAGCTTTATCCACCTGACGGCGTATGCGCTGATACAACGCCTCATCAATGGCCTGAAGACTGTAGACCTCCACCCGGAATGTATACGGGGGCTTGCGGGGCTCATCCTCCCACCACTCCACGACGGTTGTCGGCAGGCTGACGGCACTCAGTGACCGTCTGACCGCGCCGGCGGTACCGCGGTGCTGATGGACGTACGCAGCATCCTTAATCACCTGCCGTTTTTCTTCCTCCGTCCAGGCGTCTTCCCATGAATCCACCGCAAATTCCCAGGCCAGCCAGGGCAGCAAATATGCGGGGCAGGTATCAGGATTTTTCACCTTCCGGACCATGGAAGTATCCAGCCCCGCGATCTGCTCCGTGCTGGCTTGCTCCAGCGCCCGTTCCGGGTGAATGGCTGAAGGGGGAAGGAGGGATCGAAATTTATCCACCGGAGCCTCCTTTGCGGGTGACGTTTATCGCACTGCACCAGGGAGCCTGGCCTGCAGCAGCTTCCAGATCAGCCGTCGGGCTGATCAATTTGACTCGGGATACGCCAGGCTGCTGCAGGGAGGCGTATATCGCAGAGAGAGGTACGATGGCGTTAATGCGATGGGATAACTGCGTATAGCTTGTCAGCGTGCTGATGGCGTTCTCCAGCACCGTCTGCGCATCCGGCCCGTCAGGAATATCGAGTTCAGCCGTGACGGCATAGCTTGCAACAGTGGCACTTTTCACGCTCACAAAATCGGTCAGTGGCCTGACTTCATCGGCACTCAGGGTGTTCATCACGGTTTCGATCAGGATAATCCCGGCCTCACCATTGCCCGTTCGCGACAGCACATACACATCCACTTCACCGGGTCGGTTATGAGTCTCCGGGCCGTAGGCATCCGCATCTAGCACATCGTTATCAGCCGATTTGGCATGAAAGCGGTATGCATTGCGCGCGCCGGCAGTGTTCAGCTGCGCCCACGAAAGCTGGATGCGCTCGCGAAAAGCGTCATCACTTTCATAGATAGGTTCGACGGGCGGTACTGCATCCGGATCGCCGGGGTCAATCACCAGGCGGGAAACGTTGAAGGCCGCCCCCAGCTGGTCGAGATCGTCCCCTCTGGCGCTGGCAAGAAAGACCGCCCTTACCGCATCGTTGATACGCTAAAACGCCAGCGTCAGCTGATAGGCGTTAATTTCCCCCTGTTTATACGCCGGGTCTGATTCGACCAGGGCGTCGAATTCCGGATCCAGCTCGCGCAGGCGCGCCAGCCAGCGGGTAAAAATATCGGCGGCATCCGGTACCACAATCGCATCCGGTACCGCCAGCGCGGACAGGTTAATTACGTCGTAACTGCTTGCCATAAATCTGTATGCCTCCGGTGCTGACGGGAAGATTATTCTCTTTGTTGATCCCCTCGATATCGACGACACACCCTGTTTCATCGGCCGGGAAAGTGACCATCACACGCGTGACCCGCAACCGGGGCTCCCAGCGTGCCAGGGCTGAGGCCGTGGCCGCGATAATCCGCAACCGGGTGAGATCGTCGCGAGGGTTGTCCACCAGCGAAAACAGGTCACTGCCGTAATCACGCACCAGAACGCGGCTGCCGAGCGGCGTGGAGAGGATATCGCTGACGGATTGGCGCAAATGATCGCTGCCGGACAGGCGTTTACCGGTCCGGCTGTTTACACCGTTCATACGCCGCCGCGCTCAATTGGCATTTTGAGAAATATGGCGAGCATGGTCGCAGTGACAAACCGACGTTTTACACCATCAAGGTCCGAGGAAGAAAAATCACTGTTGAGGTAGTAAACCGACCACGTAGTTATGTGGCCACGGCAATGACCCGCGCACGGCATCTACAATGTCTGCCGGGACTTGACCGGTGATTTTTAACAATCAACAAACTATCTGCCGCCGCGTTATTGTGGCGGCGTCATGGAGTTAAGCATGGCGCAAATCATTTTTGATGAAGAGTGGATGGTGGCGGGAAAGCTAACTGAGAAAACGGGGCTGGATGAAAGGCAAATAAAAGCTTATCGCCTCGGATGCTGGATTGAAGGGGTTCACTTTAAGCGAGTACCCGCGGTACCCGGTGGAGAAAGCAAACGCGCTTTGGTCTGGTACAACTTCCCGCTGATTAATAGATTTATTCAGGAAGCATGATGAACTTTCCTACCGGCGTTGAACTTCATAACGGAAAAATCAGGATCACATTTATCTATCGCGGCATTCGCTGCCGCGAAGTTCTCCGTGGCTGGGTGGTTAACAGCAGCAACATAAAGAAGGCGGGAAACCTTCGCGCGGTCATCGTGAGTGAGATTCAGTTTGGTCAGTTTGACTATGCGGCGCGCTTCCCTGAGTCAAAGGCACTAAAAAAATTCTCATCAACTAAGCGGATCACAACATTTAAAGAGCTGAGCGATTTTTTCATTGATACAAAGGCACTGGAGGTTTCAGGAGCCACGCTGCATTCACTCACATCCGCAGTGAACACCCTGAAACGTGTAGTGGGAGAAAACACACCTTTGGCTGATATTCAGCACGCAGATATCCTGAATTACCGCAAAGAGCTGCTGACCGGCAGCGTATTAAACCCTTCAATGCCTAACCTGGTTAAAAAGGGTCGCGCGCCCTCAACAGTCAATAAACAGATGGCAGTTTTATCAGAAATGCTGAAGCTTGCGAATCGAAGTCAGTTTATATTACATGCTCCTTATGAGGGCGTATCCAGGCTAAAGCTATCTAAGGCAGACCCCGATCCGCTTTTACTTCATGAGTACCAGGCACTGATTGCCGCCCTTCCCCGAAAACTGGCTTTGATCATCATTGTAGCCGTCCACACGGGAATGAGGCCCGGAGAGATTTGTGCTCTGGCGTGGGAGGATATCGATCTGAAAAAAGGCGAGATTCACGTTTCAAGAAGCCTGACGAACAAGCGTGTGTTTGTGCCACCAAAAACAGATGCTGGCATCAGAACGATCACGCTGCTTAAGCCTGCACATGAAGCGTTGCTGGAGCAGTACGAAATCACCGGCAATAACCCAAGGCAGGAGATCATCTTTCATCACAGGGAAATCGGCAAAACCGAGCCGCAAAATCTGCGCTTTGTCTTTTCCCCTGAAAAAAAATCGTCAGTGAATGAGAGCTTTTTTTCTAAAAATTCGATTTCGTACGGATGGAAACGGGGCACTAAACTATCCGGTATACGTGAGAGAAATCCTTATCAGTCCCGACACACATACGCCTGCTGGACACTTATGGCCAGTGCTAACCCTTCCTTTATTGCCAGCCAGATGGGGCACGAGGATGCGCGTATGGTGTATGAGGTTTACTCGAAATGGATTGGTGATATGAACCAGGACCAGGTCAACATGCTGAACAATCAGATGCCTACAGCGATGCCCCCAGGACGCCCCCAAGGCATAGGGAGCCTGAAAAAAGTCATTTAATTTCATGGCGCTGGTTTCAAACAACATAATCAGCGTTAAACTATTCATACTATTAACTCTGGGAGAAAGATGATGCGCGTACTGGTTGTTGAGGATAACGCATTGCTACGTCATCACCTGAAGGTACAGCTTCAGGAGATGGGACATCAGGTGGACGATGCTGAAGATGCAAAAGAAGCCGATTATTATCTCAATGAACACCTGCCGGATATCGCCATCGTTGACCTCGGGTTACCTGACGAAGACGGGCTGTCGTTAATTCGCCGCTGGCGCAGCCATGACGTCTCCCTTCCGGTACTGGTACTGACCGCCCGTGAAGGCTGGCAGGACAAAGTTGAAGTGCTCAGCGCGGGTGCCGATGATTACGTCACCAAACCGTTTCATATTGAAGAAGTGGCCGCGCGTATGCAGGCGCTGTTACGCCGCAACAGCGGACTGGCCTCACAGGTTATTTCCCTTCCGCCATTCCAGGTGGATCTCTCTCGCCGTGAATTCTCCATCAACAACGAAGTGATCAAGCTGACGGCCTTCGAATACACCATTATGGAAACGCTGATCCGTAATAACGGCAAAGTGGTCAGCAAAGATTCCTTAATGCTCCAGCTTTATCCGGATGCCGAACTGCGTGAGAGCCACACCATTGATGTGCTGATGGGGCGTTTGCGTAAGAAAATCCAGGCGCAGTACCCGCAGGATGTGATCACTACCGTACGTGGTCAGGGCTACCTGTTCGAATTACGCTAAATGAAACGAATTTTGCGGCACTTTCTGCCCCTTTCGCTGCGGGTTCGCTTTTTGCTGGCCACGGCAGCCGTTGTGCTGGTGCTATCGCTCTCTTATGGCATGGTGGCGCTGGTCGGTTATAGCGTCAGCTTTGATAAAACAACGTTTCGACTGTTGCGCGGTGAAAGTAACCTGTTTTATACCCTGGCCAGATGGGAAAACAACAAGATCACCGTCGAAATGCCGGAAAACCTGAATCAGCAAAGCCCGACGATGGCACTGATTTACAATGAAAAAGGGAAACTGCTGTGGGCGCAGCGTGATGTGCCATGGCTGGTGAAACGTATTCGTCCGGAATGGCTGAAAACCAATGGATTTCATGAAATCGAAGCCGACCTGAATACCACCAGCACCTTGCTGCGAGAAGATCGCTCTCTGCAGAAAAAGCTCAATGAGATCCGCGCCGATGACGCCGAGACGGAGATGACCCACTCCGTCGCCATCAACCTTTATCCCGCCACCACCAATATGCCTCAGCTCACCATCGTGGTGGTGGATACCATCCCCGTCGAGCTTAAACGCTCTTATCGGGTCTGGGGCTGGTTCGTGTATGTACTGGCCGCCAATTTGCTGCTGGTCATACCGCTGCTGTGGATTGCCGCCTGGTGGAGTTTGCGCCCGATAGAATCACTGGCGAAAGAGGTCCGCGAGCTGGAGGAGCATCACCGTGAGAAGCTCAACCCAGAGACCACGCGCGAGTTAACGAGCCTGGTGCGTAACCTCAACCGTCTGCTGAAAAGTGAACGCGAACGCTACGATAAATACCGCACCACGCTGACTGATCTCACTCATAGCCTGAAGACCCCGCTGGCCGTGATGCAAAGCACCCTGCGCTCCATGCGCAGTTCCAGGATGAGCGTCGATGAAGCCGAGCCGGTAATGCTGGAGCAAATCAGCCGTATTTCGCAGCAAATTGGCTATTATCTCCATCGCGCCAGTATGCGTGCCGGCAGCGCCCTGTTGAGCCGGGAATTGCACCCTGTGGCACCGCTACTGGATAACCTGACCTCTGCGCTGAATAAGGTGTATCAGCGCAAAGGGGTGAACATCAGTCTCGATATCTCTCCTGAAATCAGTTTCGTCGGCGAAAAAAATGATTTCATGGAGGTGATGGGTAACCTGCTCGATAACGCCTGTAAATATTGTCTGGAGTTCGTGGAGGTTTCCGCCCGTCAGACGGACAACGAGTTGCACATCATTGTTGAGGACGATGGCCCGGGGATCCCGCGCAACAAACGTGACGTGGTGTTTGATCGCGGTCAGCGTGCGGATACACTGCGTCCCGGTCAGGGTGTAGGGTTATCAGTCGCTCGTGAGATTGTCGACCAGTACGATGGCAAAATCGAAACCGGTGAAAGTTTGCTTGGCGGTGCCAGAATGGAAGTGATTTTTGGCCGTCAGCAGCCCACATCGAACGATAGTTAGCCCGTTATGTGAAAAATGCGCGGATCTCGCACCCAGGCTCCTGCGCTTCCGTTATAATCCGACTCAGTAAGAGCCTGCGGAATAAAAAAATATGGATTATCACTTAGCACTGAACTGGCCCGAGTTTATTGAACGTTACTGGCAGAAACGCCCGGTGGTTCTTAAGCGCGGGTTCAGCAATTTTGTCGACCCTATCTCGCCTGACGAACTGGCCGGCCTGGCCATGGAAAACGAAGTCGACAGCCGCCTGGTGAGCCACCAGGATGGAAAATGGCAGGTCAGCCACGGTCCTTTCGAAAGCTACGATCACCTCGGTGAAAATAACTGGTCATTGCTGGTGCAGGCAGTCAACCACTGGCACGAGCCGACGGCAGCCTTAATGCGCCCGTTCCGCGCCCTGCCCGACTGGAGAATGGACGATCTGATGATCTCCTTCTCCGTGCCAGGGGGCGGCGTTGGTCCGCATCTGGATCAGTACGATGTGTTTATCATTCAGGGGACCGGCCGCCGCCGCTGGCGCGTGGGTGAAAAAGTGCCAATGAAACAGCACTGCCCGCATCCTGACCTGCTTCAGGTAGATCCGTTTGACGGGATCATCGACGAAGAGCTGGAGCCGGGTGATATTCTTTATATCCCGCCTGGATTCCCGCATGAAGGCTACTCGCTGGAAAACTCCCTCAACTACTCCGTCGGGTTCCGCGCGCCAAGCGGTCGCGAGATGATCAGCGGTTTTGCCGATTACGTTCTGCAACGCGAGCTGGGCAGCCATCGCTACAGCGATCCGGATGTGCCTTCCCGCGAGCATCCGGCAGACATTCTGCCAGCAGAGCTGGATAAGCTGCGCGGCATGATGCTGGATCTGATCAACGAGCCGGAACATTTCAGACAGTGGTTTGGTGAGTTTATCAGCCAGTCACGTCACGAGCTGGATGTGGCGCCTCCGGAGCCGCCGTACCAGGCCGACGAGATTTATGATGCGCTGCAACAAGGTGACAAGCTGGTTCGCCTGGGTGGGTTACGCGTGCTGCGCATCGGTGAAGATGTCTTCGTCAACGGCGAGAAGCTGGATTCTCCGCATCGCCCGGCGCTGGAAGCCATCGCCAGCCATCTGGTACTGACTGCCGATACCTTTGGCGACGCCCTGGAAGATCCCTCTTTCCTCGCCATGCTTGCCGCACTAGTGAACAGCGGGTATTGGTTCTTTGAGGACTGAGTTGTAATGTATTGCCGGGTGGCGGCTACGCCTTACCCGGCCTACCTGTTCCCGTAGGCCCGGTAAGCGAAGCGCCACCGGGCGATGTCTTAACGCTTCGCGGTTAACTCCGCAATCCGCACAATCACCTTCACCGCTTTTTCCATTCCTTCCAGCGTCACAAATTCATGCTTACCGTGGTAGTTGTATCCCCCGGTAAAGAGATTCGGGCACGGCAATCCCATGAAGGACAGTTGCGAACCGTCGGTGCCGCCGCGAATCGGCTTCAACACCGGTTCAATATCACAGTCACGCATGGCCTGCTGCGCGATATCCAGGATATGCGGATGCTCCATCACCTTCTCGCGCATATTGTAGTAGCTGTCTTCAATAATCAGCTCAATATAGCAGTCCGGGTGCAGCCCCTTACCCACCTTCTTCGCGATTTCCATCATCTTACGCTTGCGTGCTTCGAACGCTTTACGGTCAAAGTCACGCACGATGTAGTGCATCTGCGCGCTGTCCACCGTGCCTTTGATGCTGGTCAGGTGATAAAAACCTTCATAACCTTCGGTCTGCTCCGGGCTCTCATCCGCCGGGACTTCCGCATGAATACGGGATGCCAGCGACAGCGCATTTACCATCACACCTTTGGCGGAGCCGGGATGGACATTGTTACCCACAATTTTGATGGTCACGGACGCGGCATTGAAGTTTTCAAATTCCAGTTCGCCCACGCCACCGCCGTCAACGGTATAGGCCCACTGCGCGTTAAAGGCCTCGACATCAAAATGTTTCGCCCCCTTGCCCACCTCTTCATCCGGCGTAAAGGCCACACGGATATCACCGTGTGGAATATTTTTTCCTTTCAGCACCGCCAGTGCCGTCATGATCTCCGCGATACCCGCTTTGTCATCCGCCCCCAGCAGCGTTTTGCCATCCGTGGTGATCAGCGTCTGCCCCAGCAGCTGGTGCAGCACCGGGAACATCACCGGCGAGAGCACTTCGTCACCAATTCCCAGCGCAATGTCACCGCCACGGTAGTTTTCCACAATCTGCGGATTAACATGTTTACCGCTAAAATCCGGAGAGGTGTCGACATGGGAGATAAAGCCAATCGCCGGAATATCGCCGGAGACGTTGGCAGGCAGCGTGCCCATCACAGTGCCTTTTTCGCTCAGGGTGACATTGACCAGCCCCATGGCCTCAAGCTGCTCTTTGAGCAGATTTAATAACTTCCACTGGCCTTCGGTGCTTGGCACCTGGCGGACACCCGGTTTAGATTGGGTATCCAGCGAAACGTACTGTAAAAAACGCTCAAGTAATTTATCCATGCAGTCACCCTCACTTTTTGTGACAACATTATCAATAAGCATCAAAACGCAAATATTGCGTCAGGTCACTTTTATCCCGCAAACGAGAATATATTACGTTTATATCGTTGTACGTCAGTAAATGTAGCTTATGAATCAGTGACAAGGATTGGCGATTCCCGTGGTTTGCCGTAGAATGTCCGCCCTCATTACGAGTCACCAAGGTGGTTACACACAAACCCCGCTTCGGTCTGCTGCCCGGAGCGTCTATATGGGACAGCGCAAAAATTGAATACTCAATCCCGTTCACGTTCACCGCTGGTGCAACTGGAACGAATTCGTAAAAGTTTTGATGGTAAAGATGTCATTTCCGACCTCAACCTGACCATCAATGATGGTGAGTTCCTCACGCTGCTTGGCCCTTCTGGCTGCGGCAAGACAACCGTACTGCGCCTTATCGCCGGGCTGGAAAGCGTCGATAGCGGCCATATCCACCTTGAAAAGCAGGACATTACTCAGGTCCCCGCCGAAGATCGTCACGTTAATACCGTCTTTCAGAGCTATGCTTTATTCCCGCACATGACCGTGTTTGAAAACGTCGCGTTTGGCCTGCGGATGCAAAAAACACCGGCCAGCGAGATCCCGCCGCGCGTAACAGAAGCGCTGCGAATGGTTCAGTTGGAGGAGTTTGCTCAGCGCAAACCGCATCAGCTGTCTGGTGGCCAACAGCAACGTGTGGCCATCGCCCGTGCGGTGGTCAACAAACCGCGTCTGCTTCTGCTGGATGAGTCCCTCTCCGCGCTGGACTACAAACTGCGCAAGCAGATGCAGAACGAGCTTAAGGCCCTGCAGCGTAAGCTGGGCATTACCTTCGTCTTTGTCACTCACGACCAGGAAGAGGCACTCACCATGTCCGACCGTATCGTGGTGATACGCGATGGCAAAATCGAGCAGGACGGCACGCCGCGTGAAATCTACGAAGAGCCGAAAAACCTGTTTGTGGCCAGCTTCATTGGCGAGATCAATATCTTCAACGCCACGGTTATCGAGCGTCTGGATGAGCAGCGCGTTCGGGCGAATGTCGAAGGCCGCGAGTGCAATATCACCGTTAACTTTGCCGTTGAGAAGGGGCAAAAGCTCAACGTGCTGTTACGCCCGGAAGATCTGCGCGTCGAGGAGATCCACGGCAATGCGCAAGCCGAAGGATTGATCGGCTATATCCGCGAGCGAAATTACAAGGGGATGACGCTGGAATCCGTTGTCGAACTGGAAAACGGTAAGATGGTGATGGTCAGCGAGTTCTTTAACGAGGACGACCCGGACTTCGATCATTCGCTCGATCAAAAAATGGTGATTAACTGGGTAGAAAGCTGGGAGGTTGTGCTGGCTGATGAAGAACACAAGTAAATTCCAGAATGTGGTGATTGCCACGATCGTCGGTTGGCTTGTGTTGTTTGTCTTTTTACCCAACCTGATGATCATCGCCACCAGCTTCCTGACCCGCGACGATGCCCACTTCGTGGCGCTGGTCTTTACGCTGGATAACTACTCGCGCCTGCTCGATCCGCTCTATTTTGATGTGCTGCTGCACTCGCTGAATATGGCGTTGATCGCCACCGTTGCCTGCCTGGTGCTGGGGTATCCCTTCGCGTGGTTCCTGGCGCGTCTGCCGCAAAAAATCCGCCCGCTGCTGCTCTTTTTACTGATTGTGCCCTTCTGGACCAACTCATTAATCCGCATCTACGGGCTGAAAATCTTCCTCAGCACCAAAGGCTATCTTAACGAGTTTCTGCTGTGGCTGGGGGTGATTGATACGCCAATCCGCATCATGTTTACGCCTGGCGCAGTCATTATCGGTCTGGTTTATATCCTGCTGCCGTTTATGGTGATGCCGCTCTACTCCAGCATTGAGAAGCTGGACAAACCGCTGCTGGAAGCGGCGAAAGATCTGGGGGCGAATAAGCTGCAGACCTTTATCCGCATTATCATTCCGCTGACGATGCCCGGCATTATCGCGGGCTGTCTGCTGGTGATGCTCCCGGCCATGGGCTTGTTCTATGTTTCTGACCTGATGGGCGGCGCGAAAAACCTGCTGATCGGCAATGTGATTAAGAGCCAGTTCCTGAACATTCGCGACTGGCCATTCGGCTCCGCCACCAGCATTACGCTGACGGTGGTGATGGGTCTGATGCTGCTGGTTTACTGGCGCGCTTCGCGATTGCTGAATAAGAAGGTGGAACTCGAATGATCGGTCGACTGCTTCGCGGCGGTTTTATGACCGCCATTTATGCTTACCTGTATATCCCGATTATCATTTTGATCGTGAACTCGTTTAACAGCTCACGCTTCGGGATCAACTGGCAGGGCTTTACCACCAATTGGTACAGCCTGCTGATGAACAACGACAGCCTGCTGCAGGCCGCGCAGCACTCATTAACCATGGCGATTTTTTCCGCAACCTTCGCCACGCTGATTGGTTCGCTCACCGCCGTGGCGCTGTACCGCTATCGCTTTCGCGGCAAACCGTTCGTCAGCGGCATGCTGTTTGTGGTGATGATGTCACCGGATATCGTCATGGCGATTTCTCTGCTGGTGCTGTTTATGCTGCTGGGTGTCCAGCTCGGCTTCTGGTCGCTGCTGTTTTCCCATATCACCTTCTGCCTGCCGTTTGTGGTGGTGACGGTCTATGCACGCCTGAAAGGCTTTGATGTGCGTATGCTGGAGGCCGCAAAAGATCTCGGCGCCAGCGAGATGACCATTTTGCGCAAAATTATCCTGCCGCTGGCCATGCCCGCCGTCGCGGCCGGGTGGCTGCTCAGCTTCACCCTGTCGATGGATGACGTTGTGGTCTCCTCTTTCGTGACTGGGCCGAGCTATGAAATTCTGCCGTTGAAAATCTATTCGATGGTGAAAGTCGGCGTCTCGCCAGAGGTGAACGCGCTGGCGACCATACTGTTGGTGTTCTCTCTGGTACTGGTGATTGCCAGCCAGATTATTGCTCGTGATAAAACAAAATCTCAGGGGACAATGAAATGAAAAAAATGCTTGCCGCTGCGGCACTGGTGCTCGGAATGGGCGTCGCGCACGCTGATGACAGCAAAACACTCTACTTCTATAACTGGACTGAGTATGTGCCGCCGGGTCTGCTGGAGCAGTTCACCAAAGAGACGGGCATTAAGGTTATCTACTCCACCTACGAGTCCAATGAAACCATGTACGCCAAGCTTAAAACGTACAAGGACGGCGCGTACGATCTGGTGGTGCCCTCAACCTACTTCGTCGACAAAATGCGTAAAGAGGGCATGATCCAGAAGATCGACAAGTCGAAGCTGACCAACTTCAACAACCTCGATCCGCAGATGCTCAATAAACCGTTCGATCCGAACAACGACTACTCCATTCCGTATATCTGGGGTGCGACCGCCATCGGCGTTAACAGCGAAGCACTCGATCCTAAAACCGTGACCCAGTGGGCCGATCTGTGGAAGCCTGAATACAAAGGCAGCCTGCTGTTAACCGACGATGCCCGTGAAGTGTTCCAGGTGGCGCTGCGCAAGCTGGGTTACTCGGGCAACACAACGGACCCGAAAGAGATTGAGGCGGCCTATAACGAGCTGAAAAAACTGATGCCTAACGTGGCGGCGTTCAACTCCGATAACCCGGCGAACCCGTACATGGAAGGGGAAGTGAATCTCGGCATGGTGTGGAACGGCTCTGCCTGGGTTGCCCGTCAGGCCGGTACGCCGCTGGAGGTTGTCTGGCCAAAAGAAGGCGGCATCTTCTGGATGGACAGCCTGGCTATTCCTGCGAATGCGAAAAACGTTGACGGTGCCCTGAAGCTCATTAACTTCCTGTTACGCCCGGACGTGGCGAAGCAGGTTGCAGAGACCATCGGCTACCCGACGCCAAACCTGGCCGCCCGTAAGCTGTTAAAGCCTGACGTGGCCAACGATAAGTCGCTCTATCCGGATGCCGACACCATCAGTAAAGGTGAATGGCAAAACGACGTCGGCGATGCGAGCCGCCTTTATGAAGAGTATTACCAGAAATTAAAAGCCGGCCGATAAGCGCCGCAGCCTGGCTCCTCACGTTGCCACGTCGTGAGGAGCGTTAACCCGCCGCATTTTCCCCCGCCCAGATCGTCGCCGTTCTCATGGCATCGACGACCTCGTCATCCGACAGTCCCAGCCCCTTAGCCATCCTGGCCGCCTCACCCCACTCCTGCTGTTCATAGTAGCGACACAGCGCCACCATGTCGGCTAACATGCCTTCCTGATGACACAGAGCATGGCTGACAGCCTGCGGCACCGCAATTTGCTTCATCAACTCCGCCATTGGCAATTCAAGCAGGGTATCGAGCAGAGAGAACAGGCCACACATAAACGCATTCTCCGCCAGCCCCGGCTCATGCATCTTCTCTGCAATCAGCTCACAGAATTTACCCCGCATCATGCTCAGAGGATAAAGTTCGTCGACGGTGTCATTGCCGGCAGTGGCCAGCACCACCACCGCAACAAAGCGTCGCAGCTGATTTTCCCCGAGATAGCGGAGCACTTCGCTGAGCGTTAATTTGCTAAAATTGCAGACACCGACGTGTTTAAACGCCGTATGTTTCATATAACGCATGATTTTATAGGACAACGTGAGGTCGGTTTTTATTAACGACTCAATTATCCGAAAATCAGGTTTATTCCGCCCCACTTCCATCTGCAGGCGGAAAATCGCCAGTTGATTTTGCGATAAGCGCTTATATTTAATCACTTCAGGACGGCAGAAAAAGTAACCCTGAAAAAGCGAAAAACCTGCCTCGCGATAGTGTTTGAATTCCTCTTTAGTCTCAACTTTTTCAGCGAGATACTTTATATGGCGGGTCAGGTCTTTACGCGCTTTTAGATAATCCTGAATTTGCGCTAAGGTATAATTCCTGACATCAAATTTGAGAATAGAAATATAGGGCAAAAAGCGATCCCATTCCGGCGCGAGGGTGAAATCATCAAGCGCAAAGCGATACCCGTGCGCACTCATCTCTTTAACGGCCTGCAATAACGCCTCACCGGGAACCGCATCTTCAAGGATCTCGATAACGACGCTCTCCTTGTCCAGCGCTTCACCGCTGCGATCGATGACCATTCTGGACGGAAAGTTGATAAACGACGTCTGTGCCCCGGCGATACGCCGGGACGGGACACATAAAAAATGGTCGGAGATCATTCTGGATGTTGCAAATTCTGCCGATACATCCGGAAAACGGTTTGCCATCCCATCCCTGAAAAGCAGTTCATAAGCCACCGTATTCATATCCGGGTTAAAAATGGGTTGTCTCGCAATAAATCCGTACATATCCCATCCTCCTTATCGACGTTATATTTATTAGCATCCTCTTTCTACACTACGATAACGAGCATTATTAAGCACTATTTTGATTGAATGCACAAAATAATAGCATCCACACTAATTAACAGGACTTATATTTTGTTCCGTAATCACCGTTAATGGTAATTTCAACGGACGCATGCATAAACGAAAAAGGCACCCGTTTCACAGGTGCCTTATCACATTATTGCTATTACAGACCTTTCAGCAGCTTATCAACAAACTCCGGTACGACCTCGCTTGCCAACCCGTAATGTTTCTCTTCAAACTCACTTCCCACCTGGCTCGGCTCAAGGTTCAGCTCTACGGTATGTGCGCCGTGCAGGCGCGCTTCGTGAACAAACCCCGCCGCTGGATAGACATGTCCTGACGTACCGATGGCGATAAACACATCCGCCATCGCCAGCGCGCAGTATATCTCATCCATCCCCAGCGGCATTTCGCCAAACCAGACCACATGCGGACGCAGACGCGCAGGGAACTGGCAGCAGTGACATTTATCCTCAGGCAGCACGTCCTCTTTCCAGTCCAGCACCTGGCCGCTCCAGGCACAGCGCACCTTCAGTAGCTCGCCGTGCATGTGGATGATGTTTTTGTTGCCGGCTCGCTCGTGCAGGTTATCGATATTCTGCGTAACCAGCAGAAAACGATCCCCCAGTGCCTCCTCCAGCTTCGCCAGCGCCAGGTGCGCCGGATTAGGCGCTATTTCTGGCTGCTGAAGCTGACGACGGCGGGCATTGTAAAATGCCTGCACAAGATCCGGGTCACGGGCGAAGCCTTCTGGTGTCGCCACATCCTCCACACGGTGCTCTTCCCACAACCCGTCCGCGGCGCGGAAGGTTCGAATACCGGACTCGGCAGAGATCCCCGCCCCGGTCAGCACCACCACTCTGGGTTTATCCATCGCTTCTGGCATCATTCTGTCTCTGAAAAAGATCCGCTGACGCAAGCGCTCACGTAAGCGGCGTTTATTTTTGCGAAAACGGCTGAGTCGACCCTGGCGACGCGACAGCATAGTAACCCTCGTAAACTAGTCGGTGAGATGAAGGAATGCGGCTCCGCGCATGCCTCCTGCGTCCCCGTGCCGTGCGCGTTCGATACGCGGCACGCGGGCGACTGGCAATAGATGTCGGGGCAGACGCCCCGACAGCTGTTCCGTTATCGCGGTAAAGTTTGATAACCCGCCCCCAATCACCAGCAGATCCGGATCAACGATGGTCAGGATATTCCCCAGACACACCGCCAGCAGATCGAGATAACGTTCAACGTGCTCTCGCGCCTGCGCATCGCCTTGCTCCCACCGGGTAATGATCTGAGGGGCCTCAAGTTTCTGATGATAGAAGTGTTCGTAAAGCCATGCAAACCCGCGACCTGACAGGTAGTTCTCAATACAGCCATGCTGACCACAGCCACAGCGGGTAAGCGGGAAATCACGTCCCACGACCTCAAGCGCATCCACCGGCAAACGGATATGACCAAACTCTCCGGTGATATAGCTGCGGCCAGTGATGGGCTTGCCGTTGATGACAATTCCCCCGCCGACGCCGGTGCCGAGGATCAGTCCCATCACCAGAGGATATTGACGGAATTCATCATCCCAGGCTTCAGAGAGCGCAAAGCAGTTGGCATCGTTGTCTAAACGCACGTCGCGTTCAAGGAGAGCAGAGAGATCGGCGCGCAGCGGTTTGCCGCTGGCAGCAGGAACATTAGCGGCATACAGCGTGCCATCGTCGGTTTCAGGCATACCTGGAATACCAATGCCGACGCTGCCTTTCACACCAAAGCGTTCATCGGCCTGCGCCACCAGCGCGGCAATGGCGGTTAAAAATGCATCGTAGCTTTCGCGCGGCGTGGGAACGCGGGTTTCCCATTGCAGTTTGAGATCGTTATCAAACGCGCCGAGCGCAATTTTGGTGCCGCCAATATCAAATCCGTAATACATAACGCATTCCTCTTTTAACCTGGCGGCCCGTAAGCCGCTAGATCATGACGTAATTACTGGCCACTTAATACCCTCGCCGGATCAATTCGGCTTGCGCGACGCGCCGGATACCAGCTTGCCAGCAGACTCAGTAAAAGTGCTGTAACCAGCACATAAATAACGTCCAGCCAGTGCAATTCAGACGGCAGGAAGTCAATAAAATAGATATCACCCGACAGGAACTGGTGGCCGATCAGCGTCTCAATCCCGTTGATGATTGGCGTGAGCTGTAACGACACCACGACGCCAATCACCACCCCGCACAGGCTACCGAACAGCCCCGCCAGCAGACCATACCAGACGAAGATGGCGCGAATAAGACCGTCCTTTGCCCCAAGGGTACGCAGAACCGCGATGTCGCCACTCTTGTCTTTGACCGCCATTACCAGCGTCGAGACGATATTAAAGCACGCCACGCCAATCACCAGCACCATTGCCAGATACATGATGGCGCGGATCATCTGGATATCACGATACATATACCCGTAAGTGCCGATCCAGCTTTTGATGTAGACATAGTTATTGGTCACGCTGCCCGCATCACGCACCAGTTTATTGGCGTTGAAGACGTCGTTGACCTTAATGGCGATGCCCGTCACGCTGTCGCCCATGTCCAGATACTGGCGCGCGTCTTCCAGCGGCACCATTGCGAAGCTGTGGTCAAGCTGTCCGCTCAGTTGCAGGATCCCGGTAACGTGCAGACGCACGCGCTTAGGCTGCTGTAATTTATGGTCAGCGCTGGCGTTCGGGATCATGATCGACACCCAGTCGCCCTGCTTCACTTTTAGCGCGTCGGCCACACCTTTGCCCATGATGATCTGTTGCTCACCGGCCTTAAAGTTCGCCCACGCGCCGTTCTGCACATATTTCGGCAGCGCGCTCAGGCGTTCTTCCTGGACAGGATTCACCCCTTTCACCTGGATGGCGCGCAGGTTAACACCGCTTTCCACCAGCCCTGTGAAGTTAATGTAAGGTGCAGCGGCGGCAATACCCGGCACGTTTTCCACTTTGCTGAGGGCATCACTCCAGTTGTTCCACGGCTGATTAACCGGTTCGATTTCGCCGTGCGGCACAACGGCCAGAATACGGTTATTCAACTCACGCTCAAAACCATTCATGGCGCTTAACCCTACGATCAACACCGCCACGCCGAGCGCAATACCGATGGTGGAGATCACCGAGATAAGGGAGACCATCCCGCCGCGACGGCGGCCGCGACTGAAACGTAGCCCGATGAGTAACGATAACGGTGAGGCCATTACTCCGCTCCCATCAGAGTCAGTTCAGCGTTCAGATGACCGTCACGCATCTCAAGCTGGCGTCCCATCCGTTTTGCCAGCTGCAAATCGTGGGTCACCACCAGAAACGCCGTCCCCTGTGAGGCATTCAGCTCACCCAGAAGCTGGAAAATACTGTCCGCATTGCGCGCATCCAGGTTGCCGGTTGGTTCATCCGCCAGCACCAGACGAGGGTTGTTCACCAGCGCACGGGCAATTGCCACACGCTGACGCTCGCCACCGGACAGCTCAGACGGACGGTGGTCACCGCGATGCCCCAGGCCTACGGCTTTCAGCATGTCGCTGGCGCGGGCATTAATTTCTGCCGGTTTCTTTTTACCAATCAGCAAAGGCATCGCCACGTTTTCCAGCGCCGTGAAATCCGGCAGCAGATGGTGGAACTGGTAGATAAAGCCCAGTTCACGGTTACGCAGCTCCGCTTTTGCCGCAGAAGACATTTTGCTCATCGGCTGGCCAGAGAAAATCACGTCGCCACTCGTCGGCGTATCCAGCCCGCCCAGCAGGTGTAATAAGGTACTTTTGCCGGAACCGGAGCTGCCGACAATCGCCATCATCTCGCCTTCGCCCACGCTGAAGCTCACATTGTGCAGCACATCGGTCTGTACAGAGCCTTCCTGATAGCGTTTGGACAGGTTGTCGCATTGCAACAGGATCTTATTCATAACGTAAAGCCTCAGCGGGTTGAGTGGCGGCAGCGCGCCAGGAAGGATAGAGCGTAGAAAGCAGCGCAATGGCCATCGCGGCCAGCGCAATACCAACCACCTGCAGCGGTTCGATAGCAACCGGCAGCGCCGCGCCATCAAGCAGCGCGCCGATGATCGGCATTAAGTTATTCAACTGACTGGCCAGCAGCGCCCCGAGAACGGCCCCGAGTAACGCGCCAATGATCCCGGCGCTGGCCCCCTGCACCATAAAGACGGCCATAATCTGGCGCGGCGTCAGCCCCTGGGTTTGCAGGATGGCAACTTCGCCCTGCTTTTCCATTACCATCAGACCAAGCGAGGTGATGATGTTAAACGCCGCGACCGCGACGATCAGGCTCAGCAGCAGGCCCATCATATTCTTTTCCATACGCACGGCCTGGAACAGTTCGCCTTTACGCTCGCGCCAGTCCTGCCATTTTGTGCCTTCCGGCAAGGTTTGCTGGCTGAGGGTATCGACCTTCAGCGGTGCGTCGAGCCACAGACGCCAGCCGGTAATGTTGCCCACCGGATAACGCATCAGTCGCGAAGCATCCTGGATATTCATGAGCATCTGGTAGCCGTCAACTTCGCTGTTGGCGGCAAACGTGCCAATCACGGTGAACAGACGCTGGCTGGGCAAACGTCCCATCGGCGTAAACTGGCTGGCAGACGGCACCATCACGCGCAGCTGGTCGCCACGGTTGACCCCAAGCTGCCCGGCAAGCTGCTCGCCGAGGATCACGTTGTATTTGCCCGCTTCCAGATCGCTTTGCTTCACGTTGACCAGATACGGCGTGAGCGGATCTTTTTGCGCCGGATCAATCCCCAGCATGACGCCCACCGCCACGCTGCGGGCGCTTTGCAGAACGACATCGCCCGTTGTCACCGGCGCAACGCGCGTGACACCCTGTAACTTCGCCGCACTTTCCGGCAGTTGTTGCGGGTTAACGGAGCCGTTGGTTGAAGAGAGAATGGCCTGCGGCATCAGCCCCAGGATGTTGTTTTGCAGCTCGCGCTCAAAGCCATTCATGACGGAAAGCACCGTCACCAGTGCCATCACGCCAAGCGTAATGCCAATAGTCGAAAGCCAGGAGACAAAACGACCGAAACGGTCCGCGGCGCGCCCACGCATGTAGCGTAAGCCTATGAAGAGTGCGACAGGTTGATACATGAAGTCCGTCTGTTTGCTGATAGCAGACCCACGAGTATATAAGCGAATCCGTTAAGCGTAAATGACTGAAACCGTAAGCTTTGGTAATCATTTTTCTGAAAAATTCAGATAAATCAGAATGCTACTCGTCGAATTATCGCGCCTCACCCTCCACCTTTTCCGAAAAACTACCTGATACAGACTGTTTCCCGTTACATCCCGGCTTCGTTTAACAACAATTGCTCGTTCGTTTATGGCAATAAGGTAGTTGCGAACAATGAAGCAAAAAGCATTATGGATTAACCAGATAAAGGGGCTGTGTATCTGCCTGGTGGTGATCTATCATTCGGTTATCACATTTTATCCCCATCTGACGGGGCTACAACATCCGCTGTCCGGTCTTCTCGCTAAATGCTGGGTCTATTTCAATCTTTATCTCGCGCCCTTCCGTATGCCGGTATTTTTCTTCATTTCCGGTTATCTGATCCGTCGTTACATTGACGAGGTGAACTGGCGCACCAGTTTTGACAAACGGATCTGGAGCATTGTCTGGGTACTGGCGCTGTGGGGAGTACTGCAATGGCAGGCGCTGAGTCATCTGAACGCCTGGCTGGCCCCTGAGCGTGAGCTGGCCACATCCTCGAACGCCGCGTATGCCGATTCACTTTCCGGGTTTGCGCTGGGGATGCTCACGGCCAGCACCAGCCTGTGGTATCTGTACGCTCTGGTGGTCTATTTCACGCTATGTAAACTGCTGAGCCGCTGGAAACTGCCCGTGCTGGGACTGCTGGCACTGGCCAGCATCGCGATTAATTTCCTGCCGCTGCCGTGGTGGGGAATGAACAGCGTGGTACGCAATATGATCTACTACAGTCTTGGCGCGTGGTATGGCGCAGAGCTGATGGCCTGGATGAAGGGGCTGAACCTGCGTCGCACCTGGCTGGCGTTGGGTGCTTTTGCTGCCGTCTCCGTGGTACTGTGGTTTGCTAACGTTCCGCTGCTGCTTTCCCTGCTGTCGATCGTGCTGATCATGAAGCTTTTCTACAGCCTCGAGCTGCGTTATGCCGTTCACCCCAGCAACCTGCTTAACGTTATCGGCTCAAACACCATCGCTATCTACACCACGCACCGCATCCTGATAGAGGCCTTCAGCCTGTTCCTGATCGGTGAGATGAATGCTGCCTACTGGCCGGTATGGGCCGAGCTTGCCTTGATCCTGGTCTACCCGTTTGCCAGCCTGCTGATCTGCACCCTCGCCGGGCTTGGCGTACGCAAAATATCGACGGCACTGTTTGGCGATCTGTTCTTCTCTCCCCCTTCCGCGAGCGCACTGTCTCCGGCAACCCGATAATACCGGCCTCGCCCCCGTCCGGGGGCGAATCTTCCCGCGTTGCAGTTCAGATTTGCTTATGCAAAACGATCGAGGATAATAAAGACATTGCGTATCAGTGATATGCCCCAATACTGTGGGTATATCCACAAGAGACTCTGACATAGCCATGCCTGAACACTATCGTTATTCCCTGCCTGTCAAAGCGGGCGACCAGCGCCAGCTGGGCGAACTCACTGGCGCGGCTTGCGCCACGCTGGTGGCAGAAATCGCTGAGCGACATCCTGGTCCGGTGGTGCTGGTCGCCCCGGATATGCAAAATGCGCTGCGACTGCATGATGAAATTCGCCAGTTCACCGATAACCTTGTCTTCAGTCTGGCCGACTGGGAAACACTGCCGTATGACAGTTTCTCCCCGCATCAGGAGATCATCTCCTCGCGCCTGTCGACCCTCTATCAGTTACCGACCATGCAGCGTGGCGTGCTGATCGTTCCGGTCAACACCCTGATGCAGCGCGTCTGTCCTCACAGCTATTTGCACGGCCATGCGCTGGTCATGAAAAAAGGTCAGCGTCTGTCGCGTGACGATCTGCGCGCGCAGCTGGACAGCGCCGGATACCGTCATGTCGATCAGGTTATGGAGCACGGGGAATACGCCACGCGCGGTGCGTTGCTCGACCTGTACCCGATGGGCAGCGACCAGCCGTATCGACTGGACTTCTTCGACGATGAGATCGACAGCCTGCGCGTATTCGACGCCGACACGCAGCGCACGCTGGAAGAAGTGGAAGCCATCAATTTATTACCCGCCCATGAATTCCCGACGGACAAAACCGCTATCGAGCTGTTCCGTAGCCAGTGGCGCGACAAGTTCGACGTCAAGCGCGACGCTGAGCATATCTATCAGCAGGTCAGCAAAGGTACGCTTCCTGCCGGGATCGAATACTGGCAGCCGCTGTTCTTTAACGAGCCACTGCCCGCCCTGTTTAGCTACTTCCCGGCAAATACGCTGATTGTCAACACCGGTGATATCGACGCCAGCGCCAGCCGCTTTGAGAGCGAAACCCGCGCGCGCTTTGAAAACCGGGGCGTGGACCCGATGCGTCCGCTGCTGCCACCGGAGACGCTGTGGCTGCGCACCGACGAGCTTAACGCCGAACTCAAGCGCTGGCCGCGCGTACAGCTGAAAACCGATACGCTTGCCGATAAAGCTGCCAATACCAATCTTGCATTCCAGAAGCTGCCAGATTTAGCCGTTCAGGCACAGCAGAAATCCCCCCTGGATAATCTGCGCAAGTTCCTCGACGCCTTTACCGGCCCGGTGGTCTTCTCCGTTGAGAGTGAAGGCCGCCGTGAAGCGCTGGGCGAACTGCTGGGGCGGATTAAAGTTGCCCCGAAACGCATTTTGCGCCTGAGCGAAGCTACGGGGACGGGGCGTTACCTGATGATCGGTGCCGCTGAGCACGGGTTTATCGATACCCTCAACAACGTGGCATTAATCTGTGAAAGTGACCTGCTGGGTGAACGTGTTGCGCGTCGCCGTCAGGACAGCCGTCGCACCATTAACCCGGATACGCTGATCCGCAACCTGGCGGAACTCCATCCGGGCCAACCGATTGTGCACCTTGAACATGGCGTGGGCCGTTATCAGGGGATGACGACGCTGGAAGCCGGTGGCATCAAAGGTGAATACCTGATGCTGACCTACGCCAACGACGCCAAACTCTACGTGCCGGTCTCATCCCTGCATCTGATCAGCCGCTACGCCGGAGGTGCAGAAGAGAATGCACCATTGCATAAACTGGGCGGTGACGCCTGGGCACGCGCCCGGCAGAAAGCGGCTGAAAAAGTGCGTGATGTCGCAGCCGAGCTGCTGGATATCTATGCCCAGCGTGCGGCCAAAGAGGGCTTTGCCTTTAAGCATGATAAAGAGCAGTACCAGCTGTTCTGTGACAGCTTCCCGTTTGAAACCACGCCGGATCAGGCCCAGGCCATCAATGCCGTGTTAAGCGACATGTGTCAGCCGCTGGCGATGGACAGACTGGTCTGTGGCGATGTCGGCTTCGGGAAAACCGAAGTGGCCATGCGTGCCGCTTTCCTCGCCGTTGAGAACAACAAGCAGGTGGCGGTGCTGGTACCCACTACCCTGCTCGCGCAGCAGCACTTCGATAACTTCCGCGACCGCTTTGCCAACTGGCCGGTACGCATCGAGATGCTGTCTCGTTTTCGCAGTACCAAAGAGCAAACGCAGATCCTTGAGCAGGCCAGCGAGGGTAAGATCGATATCCTGATCGGCACCCACAAACTGCTGCAGAGTGACGTGAAATGGAAAGATCTGGGACTGCTGATTGTCGATGAAGAGCACCGTTTTGGCGTGCGGCATAAAGAGCGCATCAAAGCGATGCGTGCCGACGTTGATATCCTGACCCTGACCGCGACGCCAATTCCGCGAACCCTGAACATGGCGATGAGCGGCATGCGCGATCTCTCGATTATCGCCACGCCGCCGGCGCGTCGTCTGGCCGTGAAAACCTTTGTCCGCGAATACGATAATCTGGTGGTACGTGAGGCCATTCTGCGTGAGGTGCTGCGCGGCGGTCAGGTCTATTACCTCTATAACGATGTGGAAAATATCCAGAAAGCGGCAGACAGGCTGGCAGAGCTGGTGCCGGAGGCGCGTATCGCCATCGGTCACGGGCAAATGCGCGAGCGCGAGCTGGAACGGGTGATGAACGACTTCCACCACCAGCGTTTTAATGTGCTGGTGTGTACGACCATCATTGAGACCGGGATCGATATCCCGACGGCCAACACCATCATTATTGAACGCGCGGATCATTTCGGTCTGGCACAGCTTCATCAGCTGCGTGGCCGCGTCGGGCGTTCGCACCATCAGGCCTATGCCTGGCTGCTGACGCCGCACCCGAAAGCGATGACCACCGATGCGCAAAAACGCCTGGAAGCGATCGCCTCGCTGGAAGATCTGGGGGCAGGCTTTGCCCTCGCCACCCACGACCTGGAGATCCGCGGTGCGGGTGAACTGCTGGGTGAAGATCAGAGTGGCTCGATGGAAACCATCGGTTTCTCGCTCTACATGGAGCTGCTCGAGAACGCGGTTGATGCCCTGAAGGCCGGGCGTGAACCGTCACTGGAAGATCTCACCAGCCAGCAAACCGAGGTTGAGTTACGCATGCCGTCCCTGCTGCCGGATGATTTCATTCCGGATGTGAATACCCGCCTGTCGTTCTACAAGCGTATTGCCAGTGCGAAAAATGAAAACGAACTGGAAGAGATCAAAGTTGAGCTTATCGACCGCTTTGGTCTGCTGCCAGATGCCGCAAGAAACTTGCTGGATATCGCGCGACTGCGTCAGCAGGCGCAGAAGCTGGGCATCCGTAAGCTTGAAGGCAACGAGAAAGGCGGCGTGATTGAGTTTGCCGAGAAAAACCACGTTAACCCTACGTGGCTCATCGGTTTACTGCAAAAGCAGCCGCAGCATTTCCGCCTGGATGGGCCAACGCGTCTGAAATTTACGCAGGAGCTGACGGAGCGTAAAACCCGTATGGACTGGGTACGTAACTTTATGCGTCAGCTGGAAGAGAACGCGATCGCATAATCTGCTCTGCCTCCGGTTGCGCCATGCTACCGGGGGCAACAATTTACAAACTCTTTTCACTTCACCCGATCTTCCCGACAGACCCCTTCGCCATAATTATCATTAACCCGTTATAAAACAATAACCTTATCATTTGTATGGATTATAGTGATGATGACTTATTCGCGTTTTACTCGCTGGATAACCGTGTTTGCGCTGGTCGCAACGGTCGCGGTCGCACTTCCCGCTCGCGCAAACACCTGGCCACTCCCGCCGCCAGGCAGCAAGGTTGTCGGGGAAAACCGTTTTCATGTGGTTGAAAACAATGGTGGATCGCTTGAAGCGATTGCCAAAAAATATAACGTCGGCTTTCTGGCCTTACTGCAGGCCAACCCCGGCGTTGACCCTTATGTTCCGCGCGCTGGCAGCGTGTTGACTATCCCGCTGCAGACCATTCTGCCGGATGCGCCGCGCGAGGGGATCGTAATAAATCTTGCCGAACTGCGTCTTTACTATTACCCGCCGGGCAAAAATGAAGTGACCGTCTACCCTATTGGCATTGGTCAGTTAGGCGGCGACACGTTGACCCCAACGATGGTCACCACCGTATCGGATAAGCGCGCAAACCCGACCTGGACGCCAACGGCCAATATTCGTGCCCGCTATAAGGCTCAGGGGATCGATCTGCCCGCCGTCGTACCGGCCGGACCGGATAACCCAATGGGCCACCACGCCATCCGCCTCGCGGCCTATGGCGGCGTTTACCTGTTACATGGAACGAATGCGGATTTTGGTATCGGCATGCGGGTCAGCTCCGGTTGTATTCGTCTGCGTGATGACGATATCAAAACGCTGTACAAGCTGGTTACACCGGGCACCAAAGTGAACATCATTAATACACCAGTCAAGGTGTCTGAGGAGCCAGGCGGCGTGCGACTGGTTGAAATTCACCAGCCGTTATCGAAAAACATTGATGACAATCCGCAGACGCTGCCGATCAACCTGAATGCTGCGATGGTAAGTTTTAAAACCGATGCAAGGACGGATGGCATTGTGATGGAGCGGGCAATGGAAGCGCGTTCGGGCATGCCGACTGACGTCACACGACATCATGGTGTCGCCCAGCAGGTGATGTAAAACCCAATGTAAAAAAGCCCTGCAGTTGCAGGGCTTTTTTATAGCAGTGGCATAAATGAGGGTTTAGCCAGGCTTATTTGTAAATAACAGCGGTACCGTGAAGGGTGTTAGGACCGGTTACAGAGGTAATGCGGAAAGATTTCGCACCCATCTCATCCGCTTTTTGCGCCAGTTGATCTTCCAGTGAACCCAGGTTAGTCCCGGCGCTGGCGGAGATGGTGCCTACTTTGTGCTGGTCAGCAGGCGTTGACTGGACTTCCACAGCAGCAAAGCTTGCGAAAGAGAGTGAGCTAAGTACAGCAGCGGCGATCAGGGTTTTTACGTTTTTCATGATTTTTACCTTTAGGCAGATGAATTTAGAGGTCGTTATCTATTTAGTTAACGATCGATAGGGAAATGATAGATGTGATCCAGCTCACACGTCAACATGTTTTTATAACGACCATTAAATTAATTTTATTTCCGTTATTTTTCATACCTATATGATTAATTTATTTTTCAGAAAACAGCACTGGTGGTGAAATGCGTTTATTTTTATAATGGTTATTCAACAAACCAACAGAGGACCAACGGCAAATGACAACCGATGTCACGAGTTGTGCGAAGAAAAGCCGTGGCCGACCAAAAGTGTTCGACAGGGATGCAGCGCTTGATAAGGCCATGACTCTCTTCTGGCAACATGGGTATGAAGCGACCTCGCTTTCCGATCTGGTAGAAGCCACCGGAGCCAAAGCGCCGACGCTGTATGCGGAATTCACGAATAAAGAGGGGCTGTTCAGGGCAGTGCTGGACAGATACATCTCGCGCTTTGCATCGCGATATGAAGCCCAGCTGTTTTGTGAAGAGAAAACGGTCGAGCAGGCATTGCGTGACTATTTCTCCGCTATCGCCACCTGCTTTACCAGCAAAGAGACACCCGCAGGCTGTTTTATGATTAACACCTCCGCGACGCTTGCGGCCTCCTCGAAAGAGATCGCCAACACGGTGAAATCACGTCATGCCATGCAGGAGGAGACGCTCAGCACCTTCCTGGCCCAGCGCCAGCAACGTGGTGAAATTCCGGCGCATTGCCGCCCTCAGGAATTAGCGCAATATCTGAGCTGTATTTTGCAGGGGATGTCGATAAGCGCCCGTGAAGGGGCAACGCTGGAAAAACTGCAACATATCACTGAGACCACCCTTCGACTGTGGCCTGAACTGCTTAAAATCCAGGGCTAAAAAAAAGCTCCTCAGCCTGAGCGCTTGAGGAGCTAAGTTCAGAGAACATCTTTTTTTACGCTTTGTTATTCAGTACCAGCTGGCCATTTCCATCCAGCGGAATTTGGGTGCCAGGGTCTTTATCCATACGGATTTTGCCCTGCTGGTCACCAATTTTGTACGTCACGTCATAACCCAGCATTTTTTCCGACTTATCGTAGACGGTTTTACAGCGCTGCTGAGTGGTGGTGTACGTATCATTATCCTGCATGGCGCCCTGCACCTGGTTACCAGCGTAGCCGCCACCCAGTGCACCGACCACGGTCGCCACATCTTTACCACGCCCGCCACCAAACTGGTGACCTATCACCCCGCCTGCTACCGCACCCAGGACAGAACCGGCAATGCGGTTTTCATCCTGAACCGGACGACGGTGAGTGACAGAGACGTTACGGCATTCCTGACGAGGCGTTTTAACCGTTTCTTTAATGGGGGTTGCAGAAACCACCTGCGCATACTGTGGGCCACGATTCAGTACGTTGAGACTGGCAACGGCAGCCACACCTAACGCAGCAGCGACGCCAATCCCTATACCCGCCAACATTGATTTATTCACGGGACTTCCTCCTTTGTTGCTATTGGTAACAATTTTGCAATGCAGACCACGCTTCGCCAATAAGACAAAGGCTCAAAAAAGTGGCGAACAGGAGAGACACTGGATGTTTAGGAGAACTCTTAAGCACTCAATCTGTGATGAGCAGCATGATATGCTAAAAAACCCCTCCGGAGGGCCCGGAGGGAGAGAAAAATCAGTGCAGCTTCAGACGCGGACGGATCACACGGTTGATTCGGCCCACCAGCATCATCAGCCCGGTTTTGAAGTAGCCGTGCAGCGCAATCTGGTGCATACGGTACAGGGAGATATAGACAAAGCGTGCAATGCGCCCTTCTACCATCATTGAGCCGCGCATCAGGTTCCCCATCAGGCTGCCTACGGTAGAGAAGTTCGACAGTGAAACCAGAGAGCCGTGGTCTTTGTAGACATAGGCCTTCATTGGCTTGCCTTTACGCTGTGCCAGAATATTGTGTAACACCAGGCTTGCCATCTGATGCGCTGCCTGAGCGCGAGGAGGTACGAAACCGCCTTCAGGACGCGCGCATGACGCACAGTCACCAATCGCGAAAATATCCGGATCGCGCGTGGTTTGCAGCGTCGGCTCGGTCACCAGCTGGTTAATACGGTTAGTTTCCAGCCCACCAATGTCTTTCATGAAATCAGGCGCTTTGATACCCGCCGCCCAGACCATCAGATCCGCTTTGATGTACTCGCCATCTTTGGTGTGCAGGCCACCTTCATCTGCGCTGGTCACCATCGTCTGGGTGAGAACACGCACGCCCAGTTTGGTCAGTTCGTTATGTGCCGCACCGGAAATACGTGGAGGCAGCGCAGGCAGAATGCGCTCACCCGCTTCAACCAGCGTCACGTTCAGCGCTTCATTGGTTAACCCTTTGTAGCCGTAGCTGTGCAGCTGTTTTACCGCATTGTGCAGTTCAGCGGACAACTCAACACCCGTCGCGCCACCGCCAACAATGGCGATATTCACCTTGCCATTCGCACCCATGTTACTGGTGTACTTCAGGAACAGGTTGAGCATCTCCTGATGGAAACGACGCGCCTGATGCGGGTTGTCCAGGAAAATGCAGTGCTCTTTTACACCCGGGGTGTTGAAATCATTGGAAGTACTGCCCAGCGCCATGACCAGCGTGTCATAGGCAAGCTTACGCTCCGGGACCAGCAACTCACCTTTGTCGTCACGCAGCTCTGCCAGAGTAATGGTTTTGCTCTCACGGTTGATATCCACCACGGAACCCAGCTGGAACTGGAAATGGTGATTACGCGCATGCGCGAGGTAGCTCAGCGCGTCCACCCCCTCATCCAGGGAACCGGTCGCCACTTCGTGCAGCAACGGCTTCCACAGGTGGCTGTGGTTACGATCCACCAGCGTAATTTTGGCTTTTTTGCCGCGACCCAGCTTCTTACCCAACTGTGTCGCCAGCTCCAGCCCGCCAGCACCACCGCCTACAATCACTATCTTTTTCAATGGCGTAGTCAACGTGACCCCCTCAAATTATTAACCAATTGTTAATTAAAAGTTATAAAAATAACCCTTAATTAACAACAGGTTACAGCACTGAAACCATTCAGGTGCATTGAGAATACCACGTCAGGCGCATTGGTCATACCAAAATTGATGTGCATCAAGTTTTGGTGGCTTAAAAGTAGACAATTCTGCAAAAAAAGAAAGCCCGGCACGCTTTCGCGGCCGGGCCAGGGAGGTCTTTGCTGTGTCTTAGCCCAGTGTTTTAAAGGCTTTGATACGCTGCAGATGCGGGGAGATGTTTTTAAACTTGTGGGTCTGTTCTTCATCCCAGACAATTTCATAGTAATGATGCAACAACTCAGCCGCACGGTGGCTGTTGAGCGCCTCATCATTACGTGAAAGGATCACCAGACAGCGATCGCGGTTCTTTTCACGGAAATTGCTGACGCACTTGGTGGCAATATCAACATACTCTTCAGGGCGGTCAATCTTGCCTTCCATGTTCTCGTTCGGGAACAGGTTAGGATTGAATACCACCTGGCGAATATCGCACAGGAACCCAATCCGCTCGGCCCAGTAGCCCCCCAACCCCACGCCGCAAATCAGCGGGCGATCGTCGATGTTGAGTTGCAGCATCTTGTCCACTTCTTTGAGCAGATGCTGCATGTCATGTTTCGGATGGCGCGTGCTGTAGCTGATCAGCCGTACATCCGGATCGATAAACTGCAGTTGCAGTACCTTCTCATGATTACCAGGACTGTTTGAGTCAAAACCGTGTAAATAGATGATCATTGTCTTCTCACCACGCTACGCCTTCCGGGAGGATTTACAGGCTGGCTTTGTGTGCCTGCCAGCGCTCATTCAGTGCTTCAAGCCGGGCGTTAACCGCTTTCCAGCGTGCCGAATCCATCAGCTCCTGACGGCTAAATGAACCTTTATGATACAAATGTGTAACACGCTCTGCATTGATCGGCGACAGGTTATCCAGCACGCTGACTGCGCCTTTACGATTATTGCAGACGAGGATCATATCGCAACCTGCGTCGAGCGACGCCTGCCCACGCTCTGCGTAGCTCCCCATGATCGCCGCCCCTTCCATCGACAAATCGTCAGAGAAGATCACGCCGTTGAAACCGAGCTCCTGCCGCAGGACGGTTTTCAGCCAGTGTGGAGAACCGCTCGCCGGGCGCGGATCGACGTCACTGTAAATCACATGTGCAGGCATAATGGCATCCAGCTTGTTATCGCTAATCAGCGAGCGGAACACCGACATATCTTTGGCGCGGATTTCCGCCTCCGGACGTGGATCACGTGGGGTCTCTTTGTGCGAATCCGCCGTTACAGCACCATGCCCCGGGAAGTGTTTACCGGTGGTTTTCATTCCCGCATCGTGCATGCCGTCGATAAACCGGGTTGCCATCTCCAGTGCAATACGGGGATCGCTATGGTACGAGCGCTCACCAATTGCCGCGCTGATATGTCCCACATCCAGCACCGGAGCAAAACTGATGTCGATGTCCATGGCAATCATCTCGCTGGCCATCAGCCAGCCCGCCTCCTGCGCGAGTTTTCCGCCCTCTTCGGTGCCGAGCAGCGCCGCGAAAGACTGGGCCGCGGGCAGGCGTGTGAAGCCTTCACGGAAACGCTGCACGCGCCCGCCTTCCTGATCGACGGCCACGACCAGATGATTACGCGACGCCGCGCGGATCTGGCGAACCAGCTCTCGCAGCTGCGCCGGATCGTGATAGTTGCGGGTAAACAGGATCAGGCCCCCCACCAGCGGGTGCGCCAGAATTTCACGCTCCTCCGCATCCAGTTCAAACCCTTCTACATCCAACATGACTGGACCCACAGCAACCTCTCTTATCCTTTAATGTGTAACTGACGCCAGGCATCATTTGCCAGCGCAATAAATTGTTTGTCTCCAGACTGCTGAAAACGCATTTCAAACCAGCCCGCCATCAGCATGTCAACCCAGGGCCGCCAGCGTCTGACCTGACGCGCCAGTGTTCCCGCGTCCAGGTGCGCTATCCGGGCGTAATCGCTGATAAGCCTTTGGCGTGCAGCATCATCTTCCACCCAGACTGACGCCAGCTCCAGTGCCACATCCCCATCTCCGGCGTACTCCCAGTCGATAAGCCTGATGCCGGCCGACGTATGCACGATATTGCCGGCATGGACATCCATATGTAATGGCGAGAGCCGAAGCGGTTGAGGCTCTCCCGCAGTACGTAACCGTTTAAGCTGCGCAAGCCAGTATGGGGTGCGTCTGTCCGGTGAGGCTCGCTGCCAGTACTGTTCCAGCAATGGGAGCAGTATAATGCGCCACCCCAGACACGGCTGATGGTGCAGATGACAGAGCATCGTAGCAAGCGTTGCGCTTTCGGGCAGCGTATGGCGTATCTCCCCCGCCAGATACTCTACCGCCATCCAGCCCTGCCTGAAAAAGCGCGGCGCGGGCACGAGATCCGCCGGTAGACGCTTCAGGGCACGAAACTGACGGCGAAAATGGGAAACAGGGGCTAAGGGATCGTGATGATGACGCAACACCAGACGCTGCTCGCCCTGCTCCAGAATGCAACTCGCGCCGCCAAGCCCGGAGTGGGCCTGCGGCGCGATAAGACGATACTGCGGAAAATATCGCGTGAGGATCGCTTCACGTGTGCAATCAGAGTTGCGTAACCGCACCTTTACCTGACCAGATAATCTCGCCTGTCTGAACCAGCATCAGCTGCATCTGCAGGGCTGGCGTATTCACGTTACCGGTGGCATTAGAGTACAGCACATACTGCGCACCAACGTTACGGGCAATCCCCATCGCCTTACTGCGCGTGCCAAGGCTGTCCTGCGGTGACAGGCCAAGCTGCTGTTTGGCTACCGCCAGCTGCTGCGCCGAAACCAGCGTAAATTTGCCGTTGTTGGCCAGGGCATTGCGCAGGGTTTCAGTCGCTTCTCCGGCGTTTAATGAACCGTTAGTCCGGTTGTTCACGCTATCCACCAGCAGTACGCTACCCGCGGTCACGCCCTGAGCCTGCAGCATTTTACCGACCATCGGCTGCATCGCACCGTTCCAGTCATAATGACGCACGCGCGGCGCAGGCTGTGAGGTCTGATCCTGATGTTCAATCGGACCGGGTTGCGACGGAAGCGTCGGTACAGACGGCACGGTTGGCTGTGGTTGCGTTGGCTGTGTCGGCTGCTCCGTACCCGGTTTCGCCTCTTCCACAGGTGCTGGCTGTTCGGTTCGCGTCACACAGCCTGCGAGGACCAGTGCAAAAGCTGTCACGAGCGCATAACGGCTCATATTTTTAATCAAGGTTCACCTCTTACAGATAAAGATAAAGTCTCACCTTATGCGCACCCAGATAGTTGGCGCTCCCATAGAGCGTTACCGACGATCTGGCCGGAATGGTCACGCTGCGCGGCGCTTCCAGCGGGTGCATTTCAAGACCTCGTACGTCATACCAGAAAAAACGGTAGTGAACCGTCACCGGTTCGTGTCTTTCGTTAAAGAGCGCAGAGGAAGCAGAAGATTTGATTTCACTGATGGTCAACGTGGGTTGTTCTGCCGTGATGCCCGCTGCCAGTACCGAGGACTCCATCACCAGCGTTTGTTCCTCGCTGACGGGAATGGCCGGACGCGCGCTGCACCCCACCATCACCATTGTCATTACCAGCGCTACAATACGCCCTTTCAACATGTTAAAGACCTTTATGTGCCAGCATCGGTCCCAGAGGACGTCCACCCAGCAGATGCATATGAATATGATAAACTTCCTGCCCACCGTGGCGATTACAGTTCATGATAAGACGGTAACCGTCCTCAGCAATCCCTTCCTGCTCGGCGATTTTCGCGGCCACCGTCAGCATACGGCCTAACGCCACTTCGTGCTCGGTTTTTACGTCATTGACGGTAGGAATCAGAATATTTGGAATGATAAGGATATGTGTCGGAGCCTGAGGGGAAATATCCCTGAAAGCCGTCACCAGCTCATCCTGATAGACGATATCCGAAGGGATTTCGCGGCGGATAATTTTACTGAAAATGGTTTCTTCAGCCATGACCTGTTCCTTTGTTGTTTAATCTGGCGTGGTGCGTCCGCTATTAACATACTCTCTGCATGAGTATGTGGCACAACTGAAGAGTATGAGCGAGTTTCTCCTGTCCTTTCAACCTCCTCCCCGGATTTCTTTCCTGAAAGCGCTTCAGCTGAGTGAAGAGTGACCGCTGGCATGTGTTAACCACCTGAAACATTATTTCATTTCCTTTTAACACATCTGTTTACAGCGTTAATCACAATGCGTATATTTCGCATTTGCATTTTCATGCGCATTTTCAACATAGAAAACGACGTCAGCCCGTTCTCGCGGGACTGTTGCACACACCTTTCACCATTCAGTAAGGGTTTGATGATGTCTTTCATTTATCACACCAGGGATGGGCAACGTCAGCCAGTCGCAACACCTTCGTTGCTGGCTGCCTGTATTGCTATGGCATTGATGCCAGCCGTCAGTTTCGCCGCCTCTGCAACCGAAGATACCGTCGTTGTTGAGGGCGGTTTTGATAACACGCAGGACCCGTCAGGGAGTCAGGATCAAGACTACAGCGTTAAGACCACCACGACGGGGACGAAACTGTTACTGGTTCCCCGGGATATCCCCCAGTCCGTCAGCGTCATCAGCCAGCAGCGTATGGCAGATCAGAACCTGCAATCGATCGGCCAGGTGTTAACCAACACGACCGGCGTTACGGCACAGGTGCAGGACAGCGACCGGACGGTGTTCTACTCTCGCGGCTTCTTCGTCAGTAACTATGCCTACGATGACCTGCCAACCTCCATCAGCGAAGTATGGAACTTTGGTGATACAGCCGCCGATACCGCCATTTACGATCGTATTGAAGTGGTGCGCGGTGCAACCGGCCTGATGTCCGGCACGGGGAACCCCTCCGCCTATGTGAACATGGTTCGTAAGCATGCAGACACCAATGAATTTAAAGGCAATGTCTCAGCCAGTTACGGTAGCTGGGACAAACAACGCTATGTGCTGGATCTGCAGTCTCCGCTGGTAGAGTCCGGTAAAGTGCGTGGTCGTCTTATCACGGGTTATCAGGACAACGACAGTTTTGTTGATAACTACCACTACCGCAAAAAGTTCCTCTACGGCGTGGTGGATGCGGACGTGACGGACAACACGAGCCTGTCGGTGGGCTATGAATATCAGGAAAGCAACACCGATAACCCAACCTGGGGCGGCCTGCCAACCTGGTACAGTGACGGCAGCAAAACCCATTACAGCCGCAGCCAGACTGTGGCACCTGACTGGGCGTACTCTGATAAAGATAACACCCGCATTTTCGCCAACCTCACCCAACGCTTCGACAACGGCTGGGAAGCCCACATCAACGGTATGCATGCGGACACCCGCTTCGACAGCAAACTGATGTATATGTCCGGCTACCCGGATAAAGAGACCGGTGCAGGCATGGTCGGGTACGGCGGCTGGAACCGGGGTGAACGTAAGCAGGACGCGGTGGATGCCTTCCTGCGCGGTGATTTCGATCTTTTCGGTCGTCAGCATGAGATGATGTTTGGCGGCAGCTTCAGTCGTCAGCGTAACCACTATGACAACACCATGCCGGACGCGCTGTATGGTATGGTTGACGTGGGTAACTTCAAAAACTGGAACGGGAATATCGCCGATCCGCAGTGGACCCCATGGAAGCTCTACAGTCAGGACGATATCCGCCAGTCTTCGGCCTATACTTCCGCCCGCTTCTCACTGGCCGATCCGCTGCACCTGATCCTCGGTGCGCGTTATACCCATTACAACATTCGCTATAACCCGGCAGGCTCACCGGACACACGCCTGGAAAGCAGTAAGGATGATGTGACGCCGTATGCGGGCCTTGTCTACGATATCAATGAAGACTGGTCAACTTACGTCAGCTATACCTCCATCTTCCAGCCTCAGGACAAACGTGACGCCAGCGGTCGCTATCTCGACCCGACAACGGGCAAAAGCTATGAAGCCGGCGTGAAAGCGGACTGGTTCAATACCCGCCTGACCACCTCGATCGCCCTCTTCCGTATTGAGCAGGATAACGTGGCGAATAATACCTATGCCTACATGCCAAGCGGCGAGTCGATCTATGAATCTCTGGACGGCGTGGTCAGTAAAGGGATTGAGTTCGAGCTGAACGGTGCCCTGACCGATAACTGGCAGCTGACCTTCGGCGCGACCCGCTACATTGCCGAAGACAAGCGCGGTAACACGGTAAGCTCCGATCAGCCTCGCACCACAATGAAGCTGTTTACCCGTTATCAACTGCCCATGCTGCCTGCACTGGCGGTAGGCGGCGGGGTGAACTGGCAGAATAAAGTCTGGAACGCGGTGGATGGCGGCCCGGCAGGTCAATCACGGGCAGAACAAGGCAGCTACGCGCTGGTTAACCTGTTTAGCCGGTATCAGGTCACCAACGATTTTGCTGTCCAGGCTAACGTCAACAACCTGTTCGACAAAGAGTACTACGACTACGTCGGCTCTTATGTGGTCTATGGCGCGCCGCTGAACGTCTCGGTGAGCGCGAGCTACGACTTCTGAGTGTTCAGCCGCTACCCGGCATAACAAACGGCAGTAATAAAAAAGGCAGCCATTCGGCTGCCTTAGTCTCCCCAGGTCACAGCTTAGCTGTTGCGGATGTATTCATCCATTTCGGTTTTCAGGTTATCGGATTTGGTCCCGAAGATTGCCTGAACACCAGAACCTGCAACAACCACACCCGCTGCGCCCAGTTTTTTCAGACCCGGCTGGTCTACTTTCGCGACGTCGGCAACGCTCACACGCAGACGAGTGATACACGCGTCCAGGTTAGTGATGTTTTCTTTACCGCCGAACGCTGCAACCAGTGCCGGAGCCATTTCGCTGGTCGCGCCTGCTTTGCTGTCTTCAGTCGCATCTTCACGACCTGGTGTTTTCAGGTCCAGTGCTTTGATCAGCACGCGGAAGATGGTGTAGTAGACAACGGCATAGCACGCACCCACGATTGGGAACAGCCACAGTTTGCTGCTGTTACCGGACAGAACGATGAAGTCGATCAGACCGTGTGAGAAGGACGTACCGTCACGCATACCCAGCAGGATACAGATTGGGAACGCCAGGCCAGCCAGAATCGCGTGGATAACGTACAGGATCGGCGCAACGAACATGAAGGAGAACTCGATTGGCTCGGTGATACCGGTCAGGAACGAGGTCAACGCTGCGGAGATCATGATACCGCCCACTTTTGCACGGTTCTCTGGTTTAGCAGAGTGCCAGATAGCAATTGCCGCAGCTGGCAAACCGTACATTTTGAACAGGAAGCCACCAGACAGTTTACCTGCTGTTGGGTCACCCGCCATGTAACGAGGGATATCACCGTGGAACACCTGGCCTGCTGCGTTGGTGAATTCACCAATCTGCATCTGGAATGGAACGTTCCAGATGTGGTGCAGACCAAATGGCACCAGGCAACGCTCGATGAAGCCGTAGATACCGAACGCGACAACCGGGTTCTGGTAAGCAGCCCACTGAGAGAAGGTCTGGATAGCGGAACCGATTGGTGGCCAGATGAAGGACAGGATCACACCCGTGAAAATCGCTGCCAGACCAGAGATAATCGGAACGAAACGCTTGCCCGCGAAGAAGCCCAGATACTCAGGCAGCTTAATGCGATAGAAGCGGTTAAACATATACGCTGCAATCGCACCGGAGATGATACCGCCCAGAACACCGGTATCCGCCAGGTGTTTCGCTGCGATCTCTTCAGCAGGTAAATGCAGAACCAGCGGTGCAACCACAGCCATGGTTTTCACCATGATGCCGTAGGCAACCACTGCAGCCAGCGCAGAAACGCCGTCGTTATTGGTGAAGCCCAGAGCAACACCGATAGCGAAGATCAGCGGCATGTTAGCAAAGACGGAACCGCCTGCTTCGGCCATCACGTGGGACACTACGGCTGGCAGCCAGCTGAAGTTTGCAGAACCGACACCCAGCAGGATACCTGCGATAGGCAGTACGGATACTGGCAGCATCAGCGATTTACCGACCTTTTGCAGGTTAGCAAATGCATTCTTAAACATAATTGAGAGTGCTCCTGAGTATTTGTGCTTTTTTTACGCTTTCACGCATTGGCCCGGGGGGAGTACCGTGCCGTGGACAGGACATCTAAGCGCCCTTTATTTATTACACAGAGTAAAATAATTCCCTCTGACTTTGTTTGACGGCTATCACGTTTCAGCTTAAGACGGTCGAAAAACTTTCAGTTATTTACAAAAAGCATTTCTGGATGTGTCAAAAAACACCATCACCGCCCCAAATGAGGCGGTGAACTTTACTCGTTTTAACTATTAATTACGAGCCTAAAAAAAACAGGTGTATCAGACAGATTGCAGGCGGGCGGGGTCAATATGGAACAGGGTAGAGAAGTTTTCCGTCGTGACACGGGCCAGTTCTTCGATACTGACGCCCTTCAGAACGGCCATGTATTCAGCCACGTCTCTGGTCATCGCTGGCTGGTTTTCTTTACCACGATGCGGTACCGGTGCCAGATAAGGAGAATCTGTTTCCACCAGAATACGATCGAGCGGCACATAACGCGCGGCATCCCGAAGCTGCTCAGCGTTACGGAACGTCACGATCCCGGAAAACGAGATATAAAACCCTAAATCAAGCAGTTTTCCCGCCGTTTCTCTGTCTTCTGTGAAACAGTGTAGTACGCCACCGCAATCCGTCACGTTTTCTTCCCTGAGGATCGCCAGCGTATCGGCACGCGCGTCACGGGTATGAACGATAACCGGTTTGTTGAGTTCACGCCCGATGCGAATGTGATGACGGAACGACTCCTGCTGCAACGCCTTTGTTTCAGGCGTGTAGTAATAATCGAGCCCGGTTTCCCCCATGGCGACCACGCCCTCTTCCGCCGCCAGGCGGCGCAACTCCTCAACGTCGTACGCCTCGTCCTGATTAAGCGGATGCACGCCACAGGAGAAAACAACGTCAGGGCGGACGCCTACCAGTTCACGCATGGTGCGATAGCCCGGCAGCGTGGTGGCCACGGCAAGGCAAAATTTCACATCGCGGGCGGCGGCTTTTGCCAGCACGTCGTCCACGTCTTTATGCAGGGATTGGTAATCCAGGCCATCGAGATGGCAGTGTGAGTCGACTAAAAACATAATGTCTCTCTCAGAGATGGGAAACAGGCGGTGTAACGCCTGGTTGCAGGTAATGTTCGATACGCAGTAACTGGTCGGTCAGCACAAGCTCGCGATTGAGACCGGTTACTGTCAAAAGCTGTTCACGGCTCTGGCAAACATCGTGCAGAATTGCGCGCAACGTGGCGCCTGACAGGCGATTCGCCAGAGTATTCACCAGCGGCCAGACATCGGGATTGGTCAGTAGCGTGGCCCCCTGCTGGATCTTGAGCGCATCAAGAAGTAACGCGGCCAGCCAGTGCAGACGCCCGGCAACCTGATCGCTGTTGAGTGCAGGCAACACACTCAGCCAGTCGCGGCTCTCCAGCGCCGATTCTACGGCGCGGCACAGTGCTTCCCGTTGCGACCAGACATCAGGCTGCAGCAGTGCCAGCGCGGCGGCGGGTGCGCCACTGCTGAGACGCAGCGCGGACAACGCGCTATCCGGTGACGTTGTCACCTCTCGTTCCAGCCAGCTCAGCGCCCACGATTCCTGCGGGATCGCAAGGTGATGAAGTCGACAACGGCTGCGTAGCGTCGGCAATAATCGTCCCGGATCGCGGCATGACAGGAAGAACCACGTTTTTTCCGGTGGCTCCTCCAGGGTCTTAAGCAGCGCGTTCGCCGCCGCCTCGGTCAGTAGCGCGGCGTCTTTCAGCCAGACGACTTTTGCGCCGCCCAGTCGCGCGTGTTCGTATAATTTTTCACTCACTTCACGCACGGCATCAATACCGAGCGCGCTTTTGCCCTTTTCAGGCTCCAGCGTGTAGTAGTCAGGATGAGTGCCTGCCTGCATCAGCTGGCAGCCACGGCATTTACCGCAGCTTTTATGCCCTTCTGGCTGCTGGCACATCAAAAAACGGGTGATGGCGTAGATCAACGCATCTTCACCCATGCCTGGCAATGCCTGAATCAGTAACGCATGATGCCCCCGTCCGGCCTGATAGCTGGAAATCAGCTGTTCAAAGTGCGGGCGCAACCATGGGTACCATTTCATGCCTGTTGCTCCTGTAGCCATTGTTTGACCGTTTCCTCAATGGAACGGGTCACCTCTTCCAGGGACTGGGTCGCATCGATTGTACGAATGGAATGGTCCTGACTGGCGAGTTCAAGATAACGCGCGCGGGTGCGATTAAAGAAGTCGAGCGACTCTTGCTCAATACGATCCAGCTCACCGCGAGCGCGTGCACGTTTCAGGCCCACTTCCGGCGTCACATCCAGATAGAGCGTCAGATCGGGACGAAAATCGCCCAATACCGCGTCGCGCAGCGTTGCCAGCATCGTCTGGTCAATACCTCGTCCCCCGCCCTGATACGCCTGAGTCGACAGATCGTGACGGTCGCCAATGACCCACTTGCCGGCGGCCAGGGCCGGTTTGATGACCGTTTCAACCAGCTGCACGCGCGCGGCATAGAACATCAGCACTTCGGCTTTGTCAGTGATAACTTCGTCGCCCACGGATTTGATATCCAGCACCAGGCTGCGCAGCTTTTCAGCCAGCTGCGTACCGCCCGGCTCACGGGTAAACACCATGTCCGCAACGCCAAGCGCTTTTAGCGTATCGATCACCACGTTGCGGGCTGTGGTTTTACCGGCGCCTTCGAGTCCCTCAATGACAATGTATTTACTGCGCATTTTTTTCCTTAAGTGCCTTCAGATAGTCCTGAACAGAGCGATTATGGCTGGCAAGGTTGGTGTTAAAGGTATGCCCCCCTTTTCCATCAGCCACAAAGTAGAGATACGGTGTTTTTGCCGGATGCGCGGCCGCCTTAAGCGAGGCTTCGCTCGGCGTGGCAATCGGGCCTGGCGGCAGACCGCTAATAACGTAGGTATTATACGCCGTCGGCGTCTCCAGGTCTTTTCGTGAGATCTTGCCGCTGTAGCTCTCACCCATTCCGTAGATCACGGTAGGGTCAGTTTGCAGACGCATGCCAATGCGCAGTCGGTTGATAAAAACCGACGCGACCTGGTCGCGCTCTGAAGCCACCGCGGTCTCCTTCTCAATAATTGAGGCCATGGTGACAAACTGATTTTGATCTTTATACGGCAGGCCATCGGCGCGTCCGTCCCATGCAGCTTCCACCGCCGCGACCATTTTTTTGTGCGCACGCTTCAGGACCGCCACATCGGTTGTTCCCGCCGTATACATCCAGGTGTCCGGCCAGAACCAGCCCTCAACCCACTCCGGATGTTCAAATTCCAGTACCTCGGCAACCGTCTGGTAACTATCATCTTTTAGCGTATGCTTAATATACGGTGCGTCACGCAGCTGTTTAAGGTAATCACTCAGACGCATACCTTCAACAAAACGCAGCGGGAACTGCGCTTCTTTGCCGCTTTCCAGCAGCTGCAGCATCTCTCTGACGGTCATGCCAGGCGTAAAACGATAGGTGCCGGCTTTGAAATGAGACAGATCAGGTTCAATACGCATTAACCACTGGAACACACGTGGGCGATTGATGATTTTGTCGCGGTAAAGCTGTTCTCCAAGCGCCTGTCGCCCGGTTCCCGCTTTCAGGGTAAATATCGTTTCGTCCTTAATCAGGATCTTACTGTCCGCCAGCTGACGAACTTTCCACACTCCTGCACCGCCAGCGACACCCAGCGCAACGATAAGAAGGAGGACAAAGCGTAACATTTTCTTCATGACTATCTGGTTTGCTCACATATCGGGGCTAAAAACTCAAACAGCTCGCGCGATGGCAAGCAAAATTGACCATAGGCGCGGACAGGTATAACCGGCATCAGTGCGTTGCAAATAACGATTTCATCTGCTGTCTGCAACGCCTCTTCGCGTGCGTTAACTTCGACAACGTAAAAGTCAGAGCGTGCCAGCTGCTGCAAACAAAACTGACGCATAATACCGTTGACTCCCGCCTGTTCCAGCGAAGGCGTGAAAACCGTCTTGCCCTGCCGCCAGAATAAATTAGCCGCACAGCATTCCGTAATGAACCCTTCGCTGTCAAGAACCAGCGCTTCATCGGCTGCCGTCTGCTCAAGATGAGTACGGATTAGCACCTGCTCAAGACGATTGAGATGTTTTATCCCTGCAAGCATAGGGTTTCTTCCCAGTCGTACCGGGCTGAGCGTCAGGGTAACGCCCTCGTCGCGCCAGCGTGGATAATGGGCAGGATACGCAGAAACTGACAGGATCCGGGTGGGATGCTGGCAACTGGCGCCGCTGTAACCGCGTCCACCGCTGCCGCGACTGATAATTGCTTTGAGTACCCCATTGCGTTTTCCGGACGCAAGCTGGCGCATTTCCTGGCGCAATGTGTCCCATTGCGTAAAAGGGATCAGTAACGTCTCGCAGGCTGTTTGCAGACGGCGTATATGCGCGTCCAGCAGACATACGTCACCATCCACAATGCGAGCGGTGGTAAAGCAACCATCACCAAACTGAGTCGCCCTGTCGCTGGCAGGCAGAGAATCTTGCTCAAGGCCATTGATTAAAAACATGGTGGCTCCTTATGCGTGGGCGTGTAGTCTGGCAGGATGTCATGCACCCGACAAGAAGATTAGCCTTAATAAAAAAGGCCCGACAAGCGGACCTTTTTTCACAGCCATAGGGTACGCAGATTCAGATCTTTTTGAAGATCAGAGAACCGTTAGTACCGCCGAAGCCGAAGGAATTACACAGGGTGTACTCCATTCCACTCACCTGGCGCGCTTCGTGAGGAACGAAGTCCAGATCGCAACCGTCATCCGGATTATCCAGGTTGATGGTTGGCGGAACAGCCTGGTCGCGCAGCGCAAGAATAGAGTAAATAGACTCTACTGCCCCCGCCGCACCTAACAGGTGACCGGTCATGGATTTTGTGGAGCTGACCAGTACGCGGCTGGCAGATTCGCCGAAGATAGACTTCACAGCCTGAGCTTCTGCTTTATCGCCTGCTGGTGTAGAAGTACCGTGCGCGTTAACGTAACCGATTTGCGCAGGCGTGATACCCGCATCGCGAATCGCGTTTTCCATGGCCAGCGCAGCGCCTGCGCCATTTTCCGGCGGTGACGTCATGTGATAGGCATCGCTACTCATACCAAAGCCAACGACTTCAGCATAAATTTTCGCACCACGTTTTTTCGCATGTTCGTACTCTTCCAGAACGAGCATACCCGCACCATCACCCAGCACGAAACCGTCACGGTCTTTATCCCACGGACGGCTTGCCGCCTGAGGATTATCGTTGCGGGTAGACAGCGCACGCGCAGCACCAAAGCCACCCACGCCAAGCGGGGTACTGGCTTTTTCAGCACCGCCCGCCACCATAGCATCTGCATCGCCGTACGCAATGATACGCGCGGCCTGGCCGATGTTATGCACGCCAGAGGTACATGCGGTCGCGATAGAAATGCTTGGCCCACGCAGACCGAACATGATGGTCAGGTGACCCGCCACCATATTAACAATCGTGGACGGAACGAAGAACGGGCTGATTTTACGCGGTCCGCCATTCATCAGAGATGTATGGTTTTCCTCAATCAGGCCAAGACCGCCAATCCCGGAGCCGATAGCGGCACCGATACGGCTTGCGTTCTCTTCCGTAATTTCAAGGCCAGAATCCTGCATGGCCTGAACGCCAGCGACAATTCCATATTGAATGAAGGCATCCATCTTGCGCTGTTCTTTACGCGAGATGATCTCTTCACAGTTAAAATCCTTTACTAAGCCAGCAAATTTCGTTGCATAGGCGCTAGTATCGAAATGGTCGATTAGGCTGATGCCGCTCTGACCGGCAAGGAGAGCTTTCCAGGTGGACTCTACGGTATTGCCGACAGGAGACAACATGCCAAGTCCGGTCACAACTACACGACGCTTAGACACGTTTGTCCTCCAGGGAGGGATAAAAAAAGAGATTCGTGGGACTAAAAAAGATAAAACTCAGGCGGTCGAATGACCGCCTGGAGATGTTCACTTACGCCTGGTGGCCGTTGATGTAATCAATGGCAGCCTGAACGGTGGTGATCTTCTCAGCTTCTTCGTCCGGAATCTCAGTATCAAACTCTTCTTCCAGAGCCATTACCAGCTCAACGGTGTCAAGAGAATCTGCGCCCAGGTCTTCAACGAAGGAAGCGGAGTTCACAACTTCTTCCTGCTTAACGCCCAGCTGTTCGCCGATAATTTTCTTAACGCGTTCTTCGATAGTGCTCATACTCTTAAATTTCCTATCAAAACTCGCTTTCGCGATGGTTTTCGTAGTGTATAAAATGTTGAAAAATTTGCAACTAAATCCCGGCAGGTCTTACCACGATTTTACGTTATTTTGAGGCCAATCCCCCCAATAACGCAAATATTTTCGATCGTGATTAAACCATATACATCCCGCCGTTGACGTGGAGGGTCTCACCAGTGATGTAACCCGCTTCGTCAGAGGCTAAAAATGCAACCGCGCTGGCAATTTCTTTAGGGTCGCCTAAGCGGCCCGCTGGAACAGCTGCCAGCGTACCCGCACGCTGCTCATCAGTCAGCGCACGCGTCATGTCCGTTTCAATAAAGCCCGGAGCAACAACGTTTACAGTAATACCGCGGGACGCGACTTCACGCGCCAGCGACTTACTGAAACCAATCAGACCTGCTTTCGCCGCAGCGTAGTTAGCCTGACCAGCATTTCCCATGGTACCAACCACAGAACCGACAGTGATAATACGACCATGACGCTTTTTCATCATAGCGCGCATTACCGCTTTTGACAGACGGAATACAGATGACAGGTTGGTTTCGATAATATCGTTCCACTCGTCGTCTTTCATTCGCATCAACAGGTTATCGCGAGTGATCCCGGCATTATTGACCAGAATATCCACTTCGCCAAACTCTGCGCGAATATTTTCCAGAACAGATTCGATAGATGCAGGCTCAGTCACATTCAGTACCAGACCTTTACCGTTCGCACCCAGATAGTCGCTGATGGCCTTCGCGCCATTCTCGCTGGTTGCTGTACCAATCACTTTCGCGCCGCGCGCGGCCAGTGTTTCAGCAATGGCGCGCCCGATACCGCGGCTTGCGCCAGTGACCAGGGCAATTTTTCCTTCAAAACTCATGGTATTCCTCTTTTATTGCGAGAGTGCCGCTTCAATAGCTTCCGGCTCGTTAATCGCCGAGGCAGTCAGGGTGTCAACAATACGTTTTGTCAGACCGGTCAGGACTTTCCCTGGGCCGACTTCGTACAGGTGCTCAACGCCCTGAGAGGCCATAAACTCAACGGTTTTGGTCCACTGTACCGGGCTATAGAGCTGGCGAACCAGCGCGTCACGGATAGCCTCCGGCGTAGTTTCACATTTCACATCGACGTTGTTCACAACGGAAATCGTCGGTGCGTTAAAGGTAATTTTTTCCAGTTCAACCGCCAGCTTGTCAGCAGCAGGTTTCATCAGCGCACAGTGGGACGGAACACTCACTGGCAGCGGCAGCGCACGTTTCGCGCCCGCGGCTTTACAGGCTGCACCTGCACGTTCAACCGCTTCTTTATGACCGGCGATAACCACCTGACCTGGCGAGTTGAAGTTAACCGGTGAAACCACCTGACCTTCTGCTGATTCTTCACACGCTTTTGCGATGGAAGCATCGTCGAGACCGATAATAGCAGACATGCCGCCCGTGCCTTCTGGCACCGCTTCCTGCATGAATTTACCACGCAGCTCTACCAGGCGTACCGCGTCAGCAAAGGCAATCACACCGGCACAGACCAGCGCAGAGTATTCACCCAGGCTATGGCCCGCGAGCAGGGCTGGCGCTATACCGCCCTTCTGCTGCCAGACGCGCCACAGCGCAACGGAAGCGGTCAGCAGAGCAGGCTGAGTCTGCCAGGTTTTGTTCAGCTCTTCGGCCGGACCCTGTTGGGTCAGCGCCCATAAATCATAACCCAGTGCATCGGAAGCTTCACGGAAAGTCTCTTCGATTACCGGATAGTTTGCTGCCATTTCAGACAACATCCCAACGGTTTGAGAGCCCTGCCCCGGGAACACAAAAGCAAATTGCGTCATCTTTTAATCCTTATCCTAGAAACGAACCAGCGCGGAACCCCAGGTGAACCCGCCACCGAAGGCTTCAAGCAAGACCAACTGGCCCCGTTTGATTCGTCCGTCACGTACCGCTTCATCAAAGGCGCACGGTACTGACGCCGCAGAGGTATTGCCGTGGCGATCGAGCGTCACCACAACGTTATCCATCGACATGCCCAGCTTTTTCGCGGTCGCACTGATAATACGCAGGTTCGCCTGATGCGGCACCAGCCAGTCGAGTGCAGTGCGTTCAAGGTTATTGGCTTCCAGCGTTTCATCAACAATGTGTGCCAGCTCCGTCACTGCAACCTTAAACACCTCGTTACCTGCCATGGTCAGGTAGATAGAGTTGTCCGGATTCACACGGTCGGCGTTAGGCAGCGTCAGCAGTTCGCCATAGCTACCGTCAGCATGCAGATGCGTGGAGATGATGCCCGGCTCTTCAGACTGGCCCAGCAGTACGGCACCCGCACCATCACCAAAAATAATGATCGTTCCACGATCGGTTGGATCGCAGGTACGCGCCAGCACGTCAGCCCCGATCACCAGCGCATACTTCACCGCGCCGGATTTTACATACTGATCGGCAATGCTCAATGCATAGGTGAAACCTGCGCAGGCTGCGGCAACGTCAAACGCCGGGCAGCCTTTAATACCGAGCATATTCTGCACCTGGCACGCTGCGCTTGGGAAAGCATGTGTGGCAGATGTCGTGGCGACCACGATCAAACCAATCTGTTCTTTATCGATGCCCGCCATTTCGATAGCACGCTGTGCGGCTTCGTAACCCATGGTGGACACGGTTTCGTCTGGCGCGGCGATACGACGTTCACGGATACCTGTGCGCGTGACAATCCACTCGTCAGACGTATCTACCATTTTTTCCAGATCGGCGTTGGTTCGCACTTGTGTTGGCAGATAGCTGCCGGTACCAATAATCTTCGTATACATGTACGCTCAGTCACTTTTAGCTAATACAGATTCCAGGCGAGCGGCAATCCGCTGAGGGACTTGTCGCTGCACCGCCTGCACTGCCTGTTCAATGGCGACAGTAAATGCTCGCTGATTGGCGGCACCGTGACTCTTGATCACAATGCCGCGCAATCCTAACAGACAGGCGCCATTATACTGGTCGGGGTTGAGGTGACTGAATCGCCGCGTCAGGCTTTTTTGTAACCAACGCTTCAATAAAATCAGCCACCAGGCGCTTTTTTTACCTTCTCCCTGCGATTTGAGGAGAGAAAGGAACATTCGCACAACCCCTTCCATGGTCTTCAACGTCACGTTTCCAGTGAAGCCATCACACACCAGAACATCCGTTTTCCCCGTCAGCAACTCATTGGCTTCGAGATAACCAATATAGTTGATGGAGGGAACCTGTTTAAGCAATTCGGCAGCCTCACGAATGCTGTCCAGGCCTTTGGTCTCTTCTTCACCTATGTTCAGTAACGCAACACGGGGAGTGTTGATCCCGACCACTTCTTCTGCCAGCACCGACCCCATCACGGCAAACTGAGCCAGCATTGTACTATCACAATCGACGTTAGCGCCCAGATCGAGCACCACCGTTTTTCCCTTTTGCTGATGCGGGAGTACCGTCACCAGCGCCGGACGCTCAATGCCCTCAATAGGCTTGAGCAGTAATTTCGACAGCCCCATCAGCGCGCCGGTATTTCCCGCACTGACGCAGGCCTGCGCTCGTCCTTCTTTTACCAGCTCCAGCGCCATTCGCATAGAGCTGCCACGGCTATTGCGAATCGCCTGCGATGGCCGGGCATCACTGGCAATAACTGACTGCGCAGGAATAATCTGCAGACGCGAACGTTGTTCGAAGTCAGCTTTTGCAAGTAATGGCGTGATTGTGTCGGGATTGCCGACTAAAAGAAGTGTGAGTTGCGAATTAGAATTCAGTGCCTGCAATGCTGCAGGCACTGTCACGGAAGGCCCAAAATCTCCTCCCATGACATCTAACGCCAGGGTTAGACGTGTCAAGGTATCGTCGCAGCCTGGTTCGGTAAATTCCCCGTTTGCACGGGGAGTTCCTCACTAAGCCTAATCACGCAAACGCGTGATTACTTAGTGATAACCTTGCGGCCGCGGTAGAAACCGTCAGCGGTGATGTGGTGACGCAGGTGTTTCTCACCAGAAGTCTTGTCTACAGACAGGCTGGTAACTGCAGTCAGCGCGTCATGGGAACGACGCATGCCACGTTTGGAACGGGTTGGTTTATTCTGTTGTACGGCCATGGACCTTACTCCTCAATTACTTACGCTTTAAGCTGGCTAATACGGCAAATGGGTTTGGTTTTTGCGCTTCATCAGGCAGTTCCCCAAAGACCATGTCCGCCTCGGACACTTCACAGTGTTCAGAATCATGCACCGGAACCACTGGCAAGGTGAGGATGATTTCATCTTCAACCAGAGCCAGAAGATCGATTTCACCGAATTCGTTAACCTCAATCGGCTCATACGCTTCCGGGAGTGCCTCAGCCTGTTCGTCAGAACGAACCGGACTGAAACAATACGTTGTGTGAACATGCTGTGTGAACGGTTTCCCGCAACGCTGACATTCGAGCGTTACCGTCACCTTTGCATCACCGGTTAAAACGGCAAGGCGCTGGTTATCGATAGCGAACGACATGGAGCATTCCACATCACTGTCCACACTGACTACGGATTCGGCAATACGCTCAGCCTGATCGGAAGTATAGATACCTTCATAATCGAGGCGTTTTTGAGCCGTACGAACCGGATCAAGAGTCAGGGGTAATTTTACCTTTTGCATAGGGCGCGCATATTAACTTTGTAACGTCATATAGTCAAAGAAAAAGGCAACCAGGGCTGCCTTTTGCCAATTATTCGCACACATTGCGGCCTGTAGTTTAAAATGGCTGGCATCGATACGCTATATCTGGTGATAAAAATATGCCAAATCTCGTTCTCGCTTCCACGTCTCCCTACCGCCGAATATTGCTGGAAAAGCTCGGGATCCCGTTTGAGTGCGCCGCGCCGGACGTTGACGAGACGCCACAACCTGGCGAGTCGCCGCGTCATCTAGTGACCCGTCTGGCGAAAGAAAAAGCCCAGTCGCTTGCCGCACGATACCCTTCGCATTTGATTATAGGCTCCGATCAGGTTTGTGTACTGGATGGCGTCATTACCGGTAAGCCGCACACCGAAGAGAACGCCTGTAAACAGCTTATGCAGGCGCGAGGCAATATTGTTACCTTCTATACCGGTCTCGCACTCTATAACTCCGCCGCGGGCCACCTGCAGACCGAATGCGAGCCGTTTGATGTCCATTTCCGGCACCTGAGTGAGCAAGAAATCATAGATTATGTGCGTCGTGAACGGCCGCTAAACTGTGCGGGCAGTTTTAAAAGTGAAGGTCTTGGGATTGCGCTGTTCGAAAAACTGGAGGGGCGTGATCCGAACACGCTGGTGGGCTTGCCGCTGATAGCGCTGTGCCAGATGTTAAGACGCGAAGCGTGTAATCCGCTGACGGCGTGACCGTTGCGGCCTGATGCCCTCTCCCACAGGCAGAGGGTGCAAACATTAAAAACGGCAACTTCGTTGCCGTTTAACTTTTACCTTAGCCGCGCAGAACTTTCAGGCAGCGTTTCAACTGCTCATCCAGCGGCGCTTCAATACGTATAGTCTCGCCGGTATTCGGATGGGTAAACTTCAGCGCTGCCGCATGCAGGAACAGACGCGACAGCCCCGTCCCCGCCAGTTGCTTATCAAACTCCCTGTCGCCATACCGGTCGTCAAAAGCAATCGGATGGCCCGCAAACTGGGTATGCACGCGAATCTGGTGGGTACGGCCGGTAACCGGACTACAGCGCACCAGCGTGGCGAACTCATAACGCTCTTCCACTTTAAAGCGTGTCTCAGACGGTTTACCTTCCTGGCTCACACGGACGATTCGCTCACCGCTTTGCAAAATATTTTTCAACAGCGGGGCCTGTACCACTTTAACGTGGGACTGCCACTGACCGCGCACCAGCGCCAGATAATCTTTCTGCATCCCTTTTTCACGTAACTGCTCGTGCAATGAGCGCAGGGCAGAACGTTTTTTGGCGACCAGCAGCACGCCAGAGGTGTCACGATCGAGACGGTGAACCAGTTCGAGGAAACGGGCTTCCGGGCGCAGCGCGCGCAGCCCTTCGATCACGCCGAAACTCAGACCGCTGCCACCGTGTACTGCCGTACCTGACGGTTTATTCAACACCAGGATGTAATCATCTTCATACAGGATCACATCACTCAGGGCGGCCACCTTCTGCAGCTTAGGTGACACGACCTCTTCTTCACGTTCGGCAACACGCACCGGTGGGATACGTACTTCGTCACCGGCTTCGAGCTTATACTCTGGCTTCACGCGTTTTTTGTTAACCCGCACCTCGCCCTTACGCAGGATGCGGTAAATCATGCTTTTTGGCACACCTTTCAGTTGGGTGCGCAAAAAGTTATCGATACGTTGCCCCGCTTCATCATCGGCGATAGCAACCATTTTTACGGCTGGAGTCTCTGTTTTCATGGTTGGCGATTCTAAATATCGTCAGGCATTAGCGCCACTCATTTTTCTATGCTTATATTTACTTTTATCCGGCCTGCCCCCCGTTTCGCGCAATCGATTTGGTGGTTATTAAACCAATCACCATCCTGAAGTGAAGAAACTGTGAGTAACCGGGTGATAATTGGTAAAAGTCATCTTGCTATAACCCGGCGAGCAGTGGAATAATGAAGCCGTTTTCCGCGTTAAATCCGGGTTTTGTAAGGATATCGACGGAATGACCAATTTTGTCTGACCGATCATCCACGCAGCAATGGCGTAAGACGTATTGATCTTTCAGGCAGTTAGCGGGCTGCGGGTTGCAGTACTTCCCGGTATAAGGATTGTTCTCTGGAGAGTTTTACCCAGGCAATTCCCCTGATAATTGCGCTGTTTTTCCGTATGAAATACAGGCAACCGACACTCTGCGCCTCTTAAGCGAGCGACAACCGTGAGGTTGGCGACGTGAATAGACACGAGGCCATCGGTTCATACCCCGGAAAGCGTCACCTTGCCCGCAGCTTTGTCGTCAATGTAAGAATAACGAGTAAGTTACGATGAAAAGAATGTTAATCAACGCAACTCAGCAAGAAGAGTTGCGTGTCGCCCTTGTGGATGGGCAGCGCCTGTACGATCTGGATATCGAAAGTCCTGGACACGAACAGAAAAAAGCGAACATTTACAAAGGTAAAATCACCCGCATTGAACCCAGTCTTGAAGCTGCATTTGTCGATTACGGTGCTGAGCGTCATGGTTTCCTCCCTCTGAAAGAAATCGCCCGCGAATATTTCCCTGCTAACTACAACTCTCACGGCCGTCCGAATATCAAAGATGTTCTGCGTGAAGGTCAGGAAGTGATCGTTCAGATTGATAAAGAAGAGCGTGGCAACAAAGGTGCCGCACTGACAACCTTTATCAGCCTGGCAGGGAGTTATCTGGTACTGATGCCAAACAACCCGCGTGCGGGTGGCATCTCTCGCCGTATCGAAGGTGATGACCGTACTGAGCTGAAAGAAGCGCTGGCCAGTCTTGAACTGCCGGATGGCATGGGTCTTATCGTGCGTACCGCCGGTGTGGGCAAATCAGCCGAAGCGCTGCAGTGGGACTTAAGTTTCCGTCTGAAGCACTGGGAAGCCATCCAGAAAGCAGCGGAAAGCCGCCCTGCTCCGTTCCTGATCCACCAGGAAAGCAACGTTATCGTGCGTGCCTTCCGCGACTATCTGCGTCAGGACATCGGTGAGATTCTGATCGACAACCCGAAAGTGCTTGAGCTGGCTCGCCAGCACATCGCCGCACTGGGCCGTCCGGACTTCACCAGTAAAATCAAACTGTACACCGGTGAAATCCCGCTGTTCAGCCACTATCAGATCGAATCCCAGATTGAGTCCGCCTTCCAGCGTGAAGTGCGTCTGCCATCCGGCGGTTCTATCGTTATTGATACCACGGAAGCGCTGACCGCAATCGACATCAACTCCGCACGTGCAACGCGCGGCGGTGATATCGAAGAGACCGCCTTCAACACCAACCTTGAAGCCGCTGATGAAATCGCCCGCCAGCTCCGCCTGCGCGACCTGGGTGGCCTGATTGTTATCGACTTTATCGACATGACTCCTGTTCGCCACCAGCGTGCGGTTGAAAACCGTCTGCGCGAAGCGGTACGTCAGGATCGTGCGCGTATCCAGATCAGTCATATCTCACGCTTTGGCCTGCTGGAGATGTCCCGTCAGCGTCTTAGCCCATCACTGGGTGAATCCAGCCATCACGTTTGCCCGCGCTGCTCCGGTACCGGGACCGTCCGTGATAACGAATCTCTGTCTCTCTCAATTCTGCGTCTGATTGAAGAAGAAGCGCTGAAAGAGAATACCAAAGAGGTTCACGCCATTGTTCCAGTGCCAATTGCCTCCTACCTGCTGAACGAAAAACGTGCTGCGGTGAGTGCCATTGAAGCGCGTCAGGGCGGCGTTCGCTGCATCATCGTGCCAAACGACCAGATGGAAACCCCGCACTATCACGTGCTGCGTGTCCGTAAGGGTGAAGAGACCAGCACGCTCAGCTACCTGCTGCCGAAGCTGCATGAAGAAGAGATGGCGCTGCCATCCGATGAAGAGCCTGCCGAGCGTAAACTGCCAGAGCAGCCTGCATTAGCGACCTTCATCATGCCAGAAGCACCGCCAGAAAGTGCTCTGGAAAAACCAGCGGCTAAACCGGCGGCGCAAAAACCGGAAGCGGTGGCAAAAGCCGAACCAGCACAACCGGGTCTGCTGAGCCGTCTCTTCGGCGCGCTGAAGAAGATGTTCGCGGGTGAAGAGGTTCAGCCGGAGCAGCCGAAAGAAGAGCCAAAAGCGGCCAAACCTGAGCGTCAGCAGGACCGTCGTAAGCGTCAGAACAACCGCCGCGATCGTAACGAGCGCAATGACCGTAACGAACGCCGTGACAATCGTTCGGACAACAATGAAGGCCGTGAGCAACGCGAAGACAACCGTCGTAACCGTCGCGAGAAGCAACAGCAGAACGTTGAAGATCGCGAAATTCGCCAGCAGGCGGGCGATGAGTCTGAGAAGAGCAAACAGCGCGACGAGCAGCAGCCTCGCCGTGAGCGCAACCGTCGCCGTAACGACGAGAAACGCCAGGCCCAGCAGGACGTTAAAAACCTGAATCGCGAAGAGCCTGCTGAACAGCAGGAGACCGAGCAGGAAGAACGTACTCAGGTCATGCCACGTCGTAAGCAGCGTCAACTGACTCAGAAAGTGCGCGTCGGTGCACAGCCAGTGGAAGAGACTGTTGTTGTCGTTCCGCCAGCAGAGGAAAGCGTGCCGAATACCCAGCTGGCGAAAGTGGATCTGCCTGCCGTGGTTGAGAATAACGCCGAGCAGGATGAAAACGGTGAAGGTCGTGATAACGCAGGTATGCCGCGTCGTTCACGTCGCTCTCCTCGTCATCTGCGCGTCAGCGGTCAGCGTCGTCGCCGTTACCGTGACGAGCGCTATCCGACGCAGTCTGCTATGCCGTTAACCGTGGCGTGCGCGTCACCTGAAATGGCATCCGGGAAGGTCTGGATCCGCTATCCTGTTGCCCGTCCGGAGCAGGTTGTTGAAGAGCAGTCTGTCACCGAAGAGGTGATTGCCCCGGTTATCGCCGTTGAAGAAACGGTGACAGAAGCAGCCGTTGCAGTGGAACCTCAGGTGGTTGAACCGCAGGCTGTTGAAGCTGAAGCGCCTCACGCCGTTGACGTTGAAACCACGCATCCGGAAGTGATTGCCGCGCCAGTTGATGCCGCACCGCACTTTATCGCTGAAGAAGACACCGTGGTCGCTGAAGAGGTTGCGGAAGAAGTTGAACCAGCAGCTACTGTTGAAGAAGCTGCAGACGTGGTTGTCGAAACCGTCACTGAAGAAGTGGTTCAGGACGTTGAGATTGAAGCAGAACCCGTTCGTGAAGCCGCTGACGTAAAAGCACCAGAGGTGAAAGCCGAGCCGGTAGCCGTCACGCCATCCCCTGTTCACGTTGCCACAGCACCAATGACGCGCGCCCCGGCGCCGGATTATGTGCCTGAAGCACCGCGTCACAGCGACTGGGTACGCCCTGCATTCAACTTTGAAGGCAAAGGCGCTGCCGGTGGACACAGTGCAACGCATCAGGCGACTGCACCCGCCACCCGTCCGCAGTCTGTCGAATAACGACACATAGCGTAAAAAGCCGACCTCCGGGTCGGCTTTTTTATTACCCGTTTACCGGCTTTCTCATCCCGGCAATGCCCGGCATCACCTGTTTCATCATCTCCAGAAAACGGCGTAATCGTGCCGGATAGTAGCGCGACCATGGATAAACCAGATGAACCGGCAGCGCCGCAGGTTGCCACTCCGGCAGTAAATGGATCAAGCGCCCTTCCTGAATATCCTCTTGTACCGTCCAGCTTGATACGACGGCAACACCCAGACCTGTCAGGACCGTATTACGGGCCACATAGAGGCTATCGGTGCTCAGTCGCGGCGTAATGCTGATACGTGCTGACTGGCCCGTGCTCACCTCCTGCAAATCCACATGACGTTGGTAAAACGTATTGATGGCAATCCACGGAAGCACCTGCAGATCCTCCGGCGTTTTAACCGGTGGAAACCGGGCCAGTAATGCTGGCGAGGCCACCACGCAGCGCGGCACCTCTGCCAGCAGCACGGAAACGGTCGCCGGATCAACATCGGCTCCCACGCGAATGGCGCAATCCAGGTTATCGCTCAGGAAATCCACCGACTTGTCATTCAACATCCACTCGACGGAGAGCTGAGGATAACGCTGCAAAAACTCCGTTAACGGTTTCAGAAGCTGATCCTGCCCAAAGGCGTGCGGCGCGCGCACCCGCAGAACACCAACCGGTTCATCTTCTGTCTGGCCGATTTCATCTTCCAGCGCCAGCCAGCTGTCAATGACCCGGCGGGCATGCTGATAGCAGCGTTCGCCGTCGTCGGTAAGTTTGGTCGCATGAGTGGTACGCAACAACAGCCGCGCCCCCAGGAGCGTCTCCAGAGACTGAAGACGGCGACTCACCGTGGCCTGGGTGGTTGCCAGCTGCCTTGCTGCCCCGGATAACGACCCGGCTTCCACAATGCGGACAAACGTCCGCATCAACTCCACCCTGTCTATACGTTCAACTCGCTTCATGTTTTTATCTGTCATACGTTTAACGTATAAGCGTTTTACCACCAGGCCCTCTACCGTCGCAAGGCGCAGTGATAAAAAATAGCCCCACACGATGAATGAGGAACGTCTTATGAACACAACAACTGCTCCCCACGCCGCCAGCCGCTGGGTGATTTTTATGCTGGCCTTAGGGGCTGGCTTTAGCGTGGCATCCATCTATTACGCACAACCTCTGCTGCCACTGATGGGCGCCGATCTTCACCTGAGCATCGAAGGCATGGGGCTGGTCCCGACGCTTACCCAGGCAGGCTATGCCCTCGGCATACTCTTCCTGCTGCCGCTCGGCGATCGTCACGATCGCAGAACGTTGATTCTGATTAAAAGTGCGGCCCTGGCCCTGTTTTTATTGGGCTGTAGCCTGACCGGGCAACTGCACTCGCTATTACTGGCAAGCCTGCTGATTGGTATGGCGGCGACCATGGCGCAGGATATCGTCCCTGCCGCGGCAATCCTTGCACCGGAAGGCAAACAGGGTAAAACCGTCGGCACGGTAATGACCGGTCTGTTGCTGGGTATTCTGCTCTCCCGGACCGTCAGCGGCGTGGTGGGCGAAGCCTTTGGCTGGCGCGTCATGTACCAGCTGGCAGCGGCAAGCATTGCGTTCGTCGGTGCTGTGATGTGGGCCGTTCTTCCGCGGTTTGCCATCCACTCCACCCTGAGCTATCCCGCGCTGCTGCGTTCTATGGAACACCTGTGGCGTCGTTATCCGGCTCTGCGCCGTGCGGCACTGGCTCAGGGTTTTCTGTCGATTGCCTTTAGTGCTTTCTGGTCTACGCTGGCGGTAATGCTGCTCGAACGTTATCACTTAGGGAGTGCGGTAGCGGGTGGATTTGGTATTGCGGGCGCCGCAGGTGCGTTAGCCGCTCCGCTGGCGGGTGGTCTGGCCGATAAGCTGGGCGCCGGGAAAGTCACGCAGCTTGGAGCTGTCCTGGTAACCGTCTCATTCGCCCTGATGTTCCTGATGCCGGCGTTGGGTGTTCATGGGCAATTGATGCTTATCGCCCTCTCCGCCGTTGGGTTTGATCTGGGTCTGCAGTCAAGCCTGGTGGCGCACCAGAATCTGGTTTATAGCCTTGAGCCACAGGCCCGTGGACGCCTGAATGCCTTGCTCTTTACGGTGGTTTTCATCGGCATGGCACTGGGTTCCGTGCTGGGCAGTAATATCTATACGCTGGCAGGCTGGACCGGGGTGGTCGCCCTTGCAACGGTGTGTGGGGTCATTGCACTGGTTATCCGCCTGATTGAGAGCGCTCGCGTCACCTCAGCACAGGCAGAAATCGCCTAAAAAAAATGCCCAATCCAGACGGATTGGGCAGTCAAAACATGCCCAGTTTCAAGACATGTTCCAAGAGGTGAAGATGTTATTTATTCAACTGGAACAGAGACATGCCCTGCATGTCGCTAAACGCCTTATAAGAGGCCTGCAAGGCTGCCTGCTGCATAATGTAAGAAGAAATCGCACTGTTCCAGTCAACATCGACCAGATCGCTCATCTGCTGAGTCTGCCCCAGGGCGCGGTCATCACCCAGGTTATCGAGTTTTTCCAGTTCGTTCATCTTGGTACCCACATCCGCGACGACGGTAAGGACATTGTTCTGGGTATTGGTGATGCCGATCTGTGCGTCAGAAATCGCTTTATTCTGCACTTCTGCTGCCGCAGAGTCGTTATCAACAGGAACCTTAAGCGCGGAAATCGCCGTGTCGAGGATCTTGAACATATTCGTCTCGCCATAACCGCCGCCAGGCAGTTCTTTAGCGTTACTGGTAATACTTTCAAAGATCTGCTGACCGGTGTGGCTAATCACCATGTTACGGGCGGTATCAACCTGCTGAGAAATGGCCTGCGTGCCCCCGTTGTAATCACCGGTCACGGAATCAAACGGTGGCGCTTCGGTCTTATAGCCAGCAAAAATATACCGGCCATTACCATCCGCTGAGTTTGCCAGGTTCATCAGCTGATCGCGAATACCCTGCAAGTCACTCGCCAGTGACAGGCGATCGTCATCACTTAACGTGCCATTTCCTGCGTTGACGAGTTTCTCTTTCGCACTGGTGATCGCCGCGTTAACCTGGCTCAGCACGTTATCTTCCAGAGAGACTTTTTGCGTGGCGAACGTTCTCGCCAGGGCAAACTGGCTATTCTGAGATTGCGACTGTGACAGCACAACCGCCTGCGACGCCGCAATTGGATCGTCTGACGGACGGTTAACACGCTTACCGGTGGACATTTGTTCACCGTAGCTCAGCCACTTGCTCTGGGAATCGGTGATTCCCCGCATGTTCTGGTCGTACATCATCTGGGTGCTAATACGCATTTTTCACCTCAGCCTTAGCGAATATTGATAATTGCATCAAAGAGCGTGCTGGCAGTTTGTAACACCTGCGCATTGGCAAGGTAATACTGCTGATAGCGCTGCAGGTTGCCATACTCTTCGTCAAGATTGACCCCAGAGATGGACTGCTGTTGCTTGGTCAATTGCGTCGCCACATTCGCTTTCGTTTCGCTGCTGGTTTTCAATGCTGCCGTTGAGCTGCCGACCGTACTGACCAGAGAAGCATAAGCATCGTTGAAAGTCTTATTCCCGCCGACTACCTTACTGTTTTGCAGATCGAGCAGTTTTTGGCCATTTCGGTTATCGCTCTCGCCGCCGTTGCTTGCGGATGCCATAGCCAGTTTGGACTCATCTTTGAACTTGAGTTCCATATTGACGATGACATCAGAAACAGGCTTGACGATGAAGCTGTCTTTGGCGTTCGCGCTACCGGTCACGTTGACGCTCAGGCCATCAAAGGAGAGATTGCCACTTGCGTCCGGGGCCATGGTGAAGCTGGTTTTATCCGAACGGGTGATAGTCCAGTCGGTGCCGTTAAACTGCAGCTTATAATCGGTGGCCTGCACTTTGGTGCTGTCTGCCACAGTGGCCGTCATTGCAGCCGTACCGGTATTGCGGCTGTTGGTTACCACGGCTGGCGAACCAAAGTCGAACAGCTTGCCACCGGCATCGCCATTAGCATCAAACCCGGCTTCATGCTGCTTATTCATCGCGTCCGCAAAGGCCAGTGCCAGCTGGTTCAGGTTATTACGTGCTTTATCCAGGTCTTCGGAGCGGAATGTTAATAAGCCACCCAGAGAACCGGTGGTGATCATTTTCTCAGGGATTTCGATATTGCCGGACACCTCATCGCTGAAGGCGATAGTCGTCCGGGTCGGATCGGCGCTGGATTTCACCGCGGCTAACTGGTTCGCTTTACTCCCCTGCACCAGGCTGTAACCGTTGCCAAACGAGACGTTATAGGTGCCACCGTCCTGAACAGCCACTTCAACACCCACAATTTGGTTCAGCTCACTCACCAGCTGATCGCGCTGATCCAGCAGGTCATTTGGCGATGAACCTGCCCCTACGCCGGTAAGACGGGAAATCTGATCGTTCAGATTCGCAATCTGTTTTGCGTAGTTGTTAATCTGCTCAACGCTTGACGCAATGGCGGTATTGACCTGAGAATCCTGATCGCGAAGATACTGGTCGTTCGTTTTAAACTGATTGACCAGACCATCCGCTTTTCCCAGCACCGTCTGTCTTGCGGCCGGGTCTTCCGCGTTGCTCACCAGCGTTTGCAGGCTTTTAAAGAAATCCTGAAGCGTCGTCGAAAGTGAGTTGGTGGAATCAGAGAGTACATCGTCAATTTTCGACATCTGCTGGTAGCGCGTCGTCAGACCGCTACTCTGCGTTTGCGCGGCGCGCAGCTGGTTGGTGATGAAAGCATCATACTCACGCTGTACCCCGGAGACATACACCCCGTTACCCACCCAGCCACCGCCGGTCAGGGTGCTGTTAGACGCACCCAGCACGGTCGTCTGGCGGGTATAACCTGCCACGTTATAGCTTGAAATATTATTACTGACGGTATTGAGTGCCGCCTGTGCAGCACTGAGGCCACTCATGGCGCTGTTAATCAAACTGGACATGGAGGTTCCTTTTATTCGTTCAGACACGAGTCCTGATGAAAGTTATCGGCAGCCTCCACCGGGACTTGAGAAGTTTCAGAACAGATTTTCGATATCTGTGCTATAGGCTTTGCTGACTTTCTCGCCCATCGATTTCAGCTGCTGAATCATGCTGGTGAGCTTACGCGCATAGTTCGGGTCGGTAGCATAGCCCGCGTTCTGCAGCGCCTGCGCGCCCTGCTCTGGCGTTGTCGCCTGCGTAACGGCGGTATAACGCGGATTGCGACTCAGCAGGCCCACGTAATCGGACAACGCTTCCAGATAAGAGCTGTAGACGCGGAATTTAGCTTTGACCTTCACCGCCGCACCGTTCTCATATTCGGTGGTGGTGATCTCCGTTGTCGGCCCCTTCCAGCTGGCGTTCGCCTTCACGCCAAAGATGTTAAAGCTCGGCTCGCCGTTTTCCTTACGGATCTGGCGCTGACCCCAGCCCGATTCCAGCGCGGCCTGCGCCAGGATCAGGTGATGTGGCACCCCACTCTGTTCACTGGCAAGACGGGCCGGCAACGAAAGCTGTGCCAGGAAGTCTTTGCTGTCACCGGAGAGCGGCTCATCGCTGCTTACCGTCGCCTTCGGTATCGCTTTACGCACCATTTGCGTCAGCGCCTGGTTCTGATAGCTGGTCACCGTTTGCAGGTCGAACTTCATCGGCACCTGCTGCGGCTCATCTTTCGGCGGAATACCCTGCGCAGCTTCGGTCTGTTTGACGATCATGTCAGCCAGACCGAGGCCTTTACCGGCGGTCATCTGCTGTGAAATCTGTTGGTCATACATGCTGGTATACAGGCGCGTTGAATCACTGCTGAACATGCCGTCTTTTGGCAGGGTTTCTCGCATGCTCTTCAGCATCATCTGTACAAACATCCCTTCCACCTGGCGGGCGACCGGGCGGATATTTGCCGCCGGGTCTTTGCCTGCCTGGGTTTTCAGTTCGTTAAGCGACTGGGCATCCCAGGCCGCGCTGGTCAACAGTTTGCTATCGGTCAGCATCAGATGATTTCCAGTTTGGCGCGCAGACAGCCCGCACTTTGCATGGATTGCAGAATGGACATCAGATCCATCGGCGTTGCCCCCAGGGCATTCAGGGCACGCACCACGCTGTTGAGGTTGGCACTGGAGCGTACGCTCTGCAGCGAACCCCCGCTCTGACGCAAATCGATCTGGGTTTGCGGCGTTACCACCGTCTGCCCACCACCAAACGGGGTATCAGGCTGGCTGACGTTGGCGGAGCGGTTGACCGTTACCGAGAGGTTACCCTGCGCCACGGCGCAGCTGTCCAGCGACACTTCTCGGTTCATCACCACCGATCCGGTACGGGAGTTGATGATCACTTTGGCATCCTGAACAGGGACGTTCACTTCCATATTCTGGATATCGGCCAGCATGCGCACCTGGTTGCTGCTGCCCGTTGAGGTGCGGATCTGCACGGTACGGGCATCCAGCGCTGTCGCACTGCCATAACCACGGCTGCGGTTGATGGTGTCGGCGATTTGCTGCGCCATGGTGAAGTCTTCATTATTCAGTTGCAGATTGATGGTATTACCCGCGCCAAACTGGGTCGGCAGTTCACGTTCGATGATCGCACCGTTAGTAATACGCCCGCCGTTCAGCTGGTTGACCTGCACACTGCTGCCACCCGCTGAGGCGCCCGCACCGCCCACCAGAATGTTACCCTGCGCAAGGGCATAAACCTGGCTATCCACCCCTTTCAGCGGAGTCATCAGCAGCGTACCGCCGCGCAGGCTTTTGGCGTTACCCATAGAGGAAACCACCACATCGATGGTCTGTCCCTGACGCGCAAACGCCGGGTAGGAGGCGGTTACCATCACCGCGGCCACGTTTTTCAACTGCATGTTGGTGCCTGCCGGTACGGTAATACCAAGCTGGGAAAGCATGTTGTTTAAACTCTGGGTCGTAAATGGCGTCTGGGTAGTCTGGTCACCCGTTCCATCCAGACCAACCACCAGACCATAGCCAATGAGGGAGTTTTCACGTACGCCCTGAACGCTGGTGAGATCGCGAATGCGGTCAGCCTGGGCAAACGTTGCCACCAGAGCCAGCGCCACGGCGAAGATCGATTTAAACATGGGTCACCTCGCTTACATCGGCGATAAATTAAGGAAGAAGCGCTGCAGCCAACCCATATTTTGCGCTTCATTAATGTAGCCGTTACCGACGTACTCAATGCGCGCATCCGCCACCTGGGTGGACGGAACGGTGTTGGTGCCGCTGATGGTGCGAGGGTTAACCACACCGGAGAAGCGAATGAATTCAGTGCCCTGGTTAATGGCGATCTGTTTTTCACCCACCACATGTAAATTGCCGTTAACCAGCACCTGGTCAACCGTTACCGTCAGCGTGCCGCTGAAGGTATTGCTGGCGTTCGCGCCACCTTTACCGTTAAAGGTGTTACCGCCAGAGGCCTCAACATCTGCACGCGCATTGCCGAAGAGTCCCTGCAGATAGCGCGGTACGGTATCGAAGCCAAAATTAGTTTTGCCATCGCGGCTGGCATTCGCTGACGAGCTCTTGCTCGCACTGACGTTTTCCTGCAGCACAATGGTCAATGTATCGCCGACGTTACGCGGGCGACGGTCTTCAAACAGCGGCTGATAACCATAGTTGATCGGCTGCGCGGTCTGGAAAATGGAGCCGTTCACCACTGGCGCAGGGCCAGGAACGGGTTGGGCGGTCGTCGCACCCTGGACCAATGGTTTAGACGGGATCCAGGCACATCCGCTAAGGGTGACGGCCAGAACAGTCAGAATCGGATAACGAAACGCCGCGTTTTTTTGCATTGCCTTCATCTTCGAAAACAGGGAGCCGGTGCGGCGTTTACCGCACCGGGCTGCACCTTAGAGTTGCGTCAGTTTCTGCAGCATCTGGTCGGTCGTCGACACTGCTTTACTGTTAATTTCATACGCGCGCTGGACCTGGATCATATTCACCAGCTCTTCCGCCACGTTCACGTTCGAGGTTTCCACATAACCCTGATACAACAGCCCCGCCCCGTTCAGGCCCGGGGTGCTCTCATTCGGCGTACCGGAGGATTGCGTTTCGGTGTAGAGGTTCTCACCAATGCTTTCCAGACCGGTATCGTTCATGAAGGTCGTCAGGTTGAGCTGCCCAACCTGAACAGGCGCGGCCTGCCCCTGCTGGGTGACGCTCACCACGCCGTCACGTCCGATGGTAATGCTCAGGGCATTTGCCGGGATCGTGATCGCCGGCTGAACCTGGAAACCACCGGCCGTGACCAGCTGGCCGTTCTGATCGACCTGGAACGAGCCGTCACGGGTGTAGGCAGAGGTCCCGTCAGGCAACTGCACCTGGAAGAAACCCTGGCCTTTAATGGCGACGTCTTTGCTGTTGTTGGTCTGAGACAGGTTGCCCTGGCTGTGCAGACGCTCGGTGGCGACCGGACGAACACCGGTACCGATCTGCAAACCTGACGGCAGCGTGGTTTGCTCAGAGGACTGCGCACCCGGCTGACGAATGGTTTGATAAAGCAAATCTTCGAAAACGGCACGCTGACGCTTGAAACCATTGGTGCTGACGTTTGCCAGGTTGTTGGCAATCACATCCATATTGGTTTGCTGCGCGTCCAGGCCAGTTTTCGCGATCCATAAAGAACTGATCATAGGGAGTCCTGTTAACTCATAGCCAGAAGTTGATTAGCTTTACCCGCGTTCTCGTCAACGCTGCTAATTATCTTCATCTGCATTTCAAAACGACGGGCGCTGGCGATCATGTCGGTCATGGCTTCGACCGGCTTGACGTTACTGCCTTCCAGAACACCGGACATCACGCGAATGGTCGGGTCGGCCTGGAGCGTGGCGCCACGGGTGGCCTGAGCCGCCTGGGTCAGACGGAACATACCGTCATCACCACGCTGCACCTCTTTGCCGTCCGCTTTGACCAGCTTCAGCCGTCCGACGGGCGCAACGGTATTGGCCGGGTCGCCCGGGTTCAACGCCGAGATGGTGCCGTCTGCGGCAATGGTCAGTTCAGACCCTTCCGGCACCGTCAACGGACCCGCCTCACCCATCACCGGGTGACCCTGAATCGTCAACTGGCCTGTGGCACTGACCTGGATATTACCGTTGCGGGTATAGCCTTCGCCGCCGTCTGCCGTTTGCACTGCCAGCCAGCCGTCCTGTTGCAGGGCAACGTCCAGCGGACGGGCGGTGTAATCCATCTGCCCTGGCGTCATGTCTGCACCCGGCGTGGAGGCGGTCACCAGCGTACGCGTCGGCAGGGACAACCCTTCTACCGGCACCGCACGCAGCGCATTGAGCTGTGCGCGGAACCCCGGCGTAGAGGCGTTCGCCAGGTTGCTGGCGGTAACGGCCTGCTGATTGAGCGTCTGACTTGCCGCGCCCATCGCGGTATATATTGCGTGATCCATTGCGCTTTCCTGTTAGCCGCTTAACGCAGGTTAACCAGCGTGTTGAGGATCTGATCCTGGGTCTTGATGGTCTGCGCGTTCGACTGATAGTTACGTTGCGCGACAATCATGTTCACCAGCTCTTTACTCAGGTCGACGTTAGAGGCTTCCAGCGCACCGTTGGTCAGCGTACCGAAGTTACCGGAACCCGCGGTACCCAGCAGCGCGACGCCGGAGGACTGCGTGGCAGACCAGACGTTATCACCTTCAGACTTCAGACCTTCGTTGTTGGCGAAGTTTGCCAGCACGATCTGGCCCAGAACCTGGGTCTGTTCGTTGGAGTAGTTACCGACCACGGTGCCGTCGTCGTTGATCTGGTAGCTCACCAGGTCGCCCGGTTTAAAACCATTCTGGCTGGTTCCAACGATGTTGTTCGCACCGGTGTTCTGCTGCATGGAGTTCGCAAAACTCATGGCGAAGGTCGCAGGCGTAGCACCAGGAATGGTCTCGGTAGTCAGGTTGATGTTGCCACCGCCGATCAGCGTACCGTTGTTGTTGAAGGTCAGCGTCGTGGCGAGAGAGGCCGTGCTGCCTGCCACGCTACCGTCCTGGGCATACACTTTCCAGGAGTTAGCCGGGGTCGCATCTTTGACGTAAAACAGGTTCATGTTGTGCGCATTACCCTGACTGTCAAAGACGGTGACCGTACCTTTTTTGTTGTAGGTATCCGGGTTGGCCGGATCAAAGGCGGTGGTCGGTGCGGTATCGGTGGAGTTGAGGTTAATCTGCTGGGAAGCCGTGGTGGTGGCCTTCGCGGCCATCAGCGTGGTCGGGATATTGATAGGCTGTGGGTTCGCACCGGTCTGAACCGTTGATGGCGTCCCGGCAACCGGATAACCGGTTAATTGCATCCCCTGCATGTTCACCAGGTTACGGTTTTCGTCCAGCTTGAACTGGCCGTTACGGCTGTAGAACACCGAGCCGTTAGCATCGACCATACGGAAGAAACCGTTCTGGCTGATGGCAACGTCCAGGCCACGACCGGTATTGGTGGTGGTGCCGTCGGTAAAGTCCTGGGTAATGCCTGCAACTTTTACGCCCAGACCCACTTTGGAACCGGCAAACATATCTGCAAATGAAGCAGAACCGGATTTAAAACCATAGGTCGCGGAGTTGGCGATGTTGTTGCCAATGACGTCCAGGTTGGTGGCCGCAGCATTCAGGCCGCTGACCGCTTGAGAAAAGGCCATGACTTACTCCTGATAAGTGTTAAGGCTTAGATAATCTGCCGAACTTCGTCGAGTGTGGTGGTACCAGAAGTACCCAAATCCAGTTTGTTGCCATCGCTACCTTTAATGACGCCCTGGACCAGCGCAAACTGCAGCGGCTGAGCCACCAGCTGGGTAGAGCCATTGCTGGCACTGATCGCCACTTTGTAGGAACCGTTTGGCGCTTTAGTACCGTCTGTCAGGCTGCCATCCCAGGTAAAGGTATGAACGCCCGCCTTCAGTTCGCCGATGTCAATGGTGCGAACCACGGCACCGGTTGAGTCGGTGATCGTCGCGGTCACTTTGTCAGCCGCCTGCTGCAACTCAACGCCAAACGGCGTAGTCGTGGTCGTCGTGTTGCCTTCGGTGGTACTGGTGCCCGCCAGGATCGTGGTGCCCGGGATCATCACCCCGTGACCAATAAGGTTCGCGGCCTGCAGGGACTGGCTATTATCAATCTGACCGGAAACAGAGCCGAGGGTGGTATTGAGCTTCTCAATGCCGCTGACGGTACTGATCTGCGCAAGCTGCGTGGTCAGTTCGTTGTTCTGCATGGGGTTGGTGGGATCCTGGTTCTTCAGCTGTGCCACCAGCAGCGTCAGAAAGCTGCTTTGCAGATCGGAGGCATTACTCCCTGTCAGGGAGCTGGAACCCGTCGAACTATTAGCACCACTGACGCCCGAGTTCGTTGGATCATTCACATTAACGGCGATGGACATGCATGTCTCCTTTACTGGCCGAGAGTGAGGGTTTTGAGCATCATGCTCTTCACGGTATTAAGCACTTCGACGTTTGCCTGATAGCTACGTGAAGCGGACATGGAGTTCACCATCTCACCCACCACATCCACGTTTGGCATTTTCACGTAACCGTTCGCGTCCGCCAGCGGGTTGCCAGGCTCATACACCAGCTTGTCCGGTGCCTGGCTTTCCACCACGTCAGAGACTTTCACCCCGCCCGTCGCCGCGCCTGGCGCAGCATCAACCTGGAAGACCACCTGCTTTGCACGATAAGGCTGTCCGTCAGGTCCGGTCACGCTGTCGGCGTTCGCCAGGTTGCTGGCAGCCACGTTCAGGCGTTTGGACTGTGCGGTTAACGCCGAGCCGGCGATATCAAAAATATTCAGCAAGGCCATTTATCCGTTGCCCCCCTGCAGGACGTTCATCATGCCTTTGATTTGTCCGCCGAGTACGGTCAGGCCCATCTGATATTTCAGGCTGTTATCGGCAAACTGTGTACGCTCCCGGTCCATATCCACGGTGTTACCGTCGAGTGAAGGCTGGTCGGGAATGCGATAAAGTAAATCGGTCGTGGGCGCAGTCATCGCCTGAGCAGGAATATGGCGTGAGGAGGTCAGTGCGAGCGCGACACCGCTCCCTTCTGCACGTCCACGCTCCATCACTTTTTTAAGCTCACTGGAAAAATCAATATCGCGCGCCTGATACCCTGGCGTATCGGCGTTCGCGATATTGGCGGCTAAAATCTCCTGCCGCTGGGCGCGTAAATTGAGCGCTTCCTGCTGAAAACGTAATGCGGCGTCGAGTTTATCGAGCATGTCTCCTCCGCTGATGGCAAAATTTCAGTTCACAGCTTAAATCTCACCCCGTCACCCCTATCGACGGAATAAGCGCAAAATGCGTCGCTATTTATTCCGTTGATGCAAAACCACTGCAGGTAGAATCCTCTCCATTCGGGTAACGGTGGAATGTGCGATGCAAACGTTAAAACGCGGCCTGGCGGCTACGATCTTGCTTTTCAGCCCCCTGGTGCAGGCTGAAGGGGTAGAGGATCAACTGACGGCTTTCTTTGCTCAGCAACTGGCGGGCTTTAGCGATGAAGTCAACGTCACCGTCCGTACGCCGCCTAATCTTTACCCCTCCTGCGAACAGCCGTCGTTCAGCGTAACGGGCACCACAAAACTGTGGGGGAACGTGAACGTGCTGGCGCGCTGCCCGGGAGAAAAACGCTATTTACAGGTGGCGGTACAGGCAACGGGCAATTATGTTGTTGCCGCTGTCCCCATCGCACGCGGCAGCGTGTTGCAGGCTAACAGCGTGACCCTGAAACGTGGCCGTCTGGATCAGCTTCCTCCACGCACGATGCTTGAGATTAACCAGGCGCAGGATGCCGTCAGCCTGCGTGATGTCGCGCCAGGCCAACCGATACAGCTCTCCATGCTGCGTCAGGCATGGCGGGTTAAAGCAGGTCAGCAGGTGATGGTGGTGGCCAACGGCGATGGTTTTCAGATAAACAGTGAAGGGAAGGCATTAAACAATGCCGCAGTGGCGCAAAATGCCCGCGTCAGGATGTCCTCAGGCCAGGTGGTTAGCGGAACCGTCGATTCTGATGGGAATATTCTGATTAACCTATAATCTTTTTAAAGAAATCGCTGCGACTGCCGATAAATAATCAACTAATGATGATATCAGGCGCCAACGCCGCGAACCCTCGATGAGGACAACACTATGAGCATTGATCGTACATCAGCCCTGAAGCCGGTAGGCGCTGTACAGCCTCGCGAAACGAATGACGCTATGCCGCAGAAAACGCGTCTGGAAAAACCGTCAACGTCTAACAGCACCAGCGTAACCCTGAGCGATGCCCAGGCAAAACTGATGCAGCCAGGCAGCAGCGATATCAATATGGAACGTGTTGAAGCGCTGAAAACGGCTATTCGTAACGGTGAACTGAAAATGGATACCAGCAAAATTGCTGATGCCCTGATTCAGGAAGCACAGAGTTTCTTACAGAGTAACTAACCGTATGAGTCGACTGTCAGAAATACTGGATCACATGACGGTTGTCCTGAACGACCTGAAAACGGTCATGGACGCGGAGCAACAGCACCTCTCTTCCGGTCAAATCAACGGCAGCGCGTTGCAGCGTATTACGGAAGATAAGAGTTCGCTTCTGGCGACGCTGGATTATCTGGAACAGCAGCGTCGCGCTGAGCAAGATCCTAAGCGCAGTGCGAATGACGATATTGTAGAACGCTGGCAGACCATTACAGAAAAAACCCAGCATCTGCGCGATCTCAACCAGCACAATGGCTGGCTGCTGGAAGGACAGATTGAGCGTAATCAGCAAGCGCTTGACGTGTTAAAGCCGCATAAAGAGCCCGGGCTGTACGGTGCGGATGGTCAAACGTCAACGGCACGTGTTACGGGCGGGAAAAAGATTTCGATTTGAAGCCTGTGCGACAAATCATGCAGTGGGGAGCACCCTAAGGTGAACTCCCCTTTTGGCGTTTATGCCGTACGGCGGGCAAACTCTTTCACTTTAAAGCCCAGTACCGCGAGCGTCGCAAAGTAAGCCACAACCCCGACACCCACGACGGCCATCAGCCGCATCAGACGGTAAGGCATGGTGCCCTGGGACCATTCCGGCATCACATGCAGCATACCAAGCAATGCCGCAGACATGACCAGCACCGCAACGATCAGACGCACGAGGAAACTCCGCCATCCCGGCTGCGGCGTGAAGATATCCTGCTTACGCAGTTGCCAGTACAACAGCCCGGCATTGAGACAGGCCGCAAGACCAATAGACAAGGCCAGGCCAGCGTGCTTCAGCGGGCCAATAAAGGCCAGGTTCATCAGCTGGGTCATAATCAGCGTCACAATGGCAATTTTCACCGGCGTTTTGATGTTCTGGCGCGAGTAGAACCCGGGCGCCAGCACTTTAACGACGATCAGCCCCATCAACCCGACCGAGTAGGCAATTAGCGCTTGCTGCGTCATGGACGCGTCAAAAGCGGTGAATTTCCCGTACTGGAAGAGTGATACCGTCAGCGGTTTGGCCAGAATACCCAGCGCCACTGCGCTTGGCAGCGCCAGCAGGAAACAGAGACGCAGTCCCCAGTCCATCAGGCGGCAATACTCATCGTGATTGCCGCTGGCAAAACTTTTCGACAGCGACGGCAGCAGGATGGTCCCCAGCGCCACGCCCAGCACCCCGGACGGAAACTCCATCAGACGGTCAGCGTAGTACATCCAGGAAACCGAGCCGGACACGAGGAAAGAGGCAAAGATGGTGTTAATGATAAGCGAGATCTGGCTGACCGAAACCCCGAGAATGGCAGGCCCCATCTGCTTCATTACGCGCATCGCACCGGCGTCACGGAAATTAATCCGCGGCAGAACCAGCATACCGATTTTCTTCAGGTGTGGCAGCTGATACGCCAGCTGTAACACACCGCCCGCCGTCACCGCCCAGGCCAGCGCCAGCACTGGCGGGTTGAAATGGGGTGCAGCGAACAGCGCAAAGCCAATCATACTGATGTTAAGGAACGTTGGCGCAAAGGCCGGAACGGAGAAGCGGTTCCAGGTATTGAGGATCGCCCCCACCAGCGAGGCCAGCGAAATCAGCAGGATATAAGGAAAGGTAATACGCAGCAGTTGGGAGGTCAGGGCAAATTTATCTGCCGAGTCCGCAAAGCCAGGCGCCGTCACCATAATCACCCAGGGTGCAGCCAGCATCCCCAGTACCGTCACGATCGCCAGTGCCAGCGTCAGCAGGCCGGAAACGTACGCGACAAATACACGCGTCGCGTCTTCACCCTGCTTGCTTTTATATTCCGCCAGAATAGGAACAAACGCCTGGGAAAATGCCCCCTCAGCAAAAATACGACGTAATAAATTTGGCAGTTTGAACGCGACGAAAAAGGCGTCCGTTGCCATCCCTGCACCAAATACTCTTGCTACAATCGCATCGCGCGCAAAACCCAGCACGCGGGAAAACATGGTCATCGAGCTGACTGCCGCCAGCGATTTTAATAAGTTCATTAACGTGAATTTCCAGAACCATACGGATTTCCAGGACGGGTAAGCGAAAGCGCCACCCGGCAAAGCCAACAAGCGGCGCTTAGTCTAACCCGATTTCAACGAATTACTATCCGCAGATGTTACAGCAAGTTATTCGCTCATGGCTTCGCGCCAGAGCCGCTCCACAATGCGTTGTGCCATGATAGCCTGCTCACCGGATGTTTCCGGAACCGTCTGATTTTGCACGCAGGCGATAAAGTGACGGGCGCATCCGGCAAAGCCGCGCTGCTCCAGAGTGCTTTGCCAGCCAGGCGCCGGGAGTGTGACTACGCCATTGCCCTTCTCTTCACGCCACTCGCGCATGTCGGTAATGTCATACAGGGCACCGTCAGTGACCGCCTGCACAGACTCCCGCTGACTGCCGGCCCGACGATGCATGCTGGTGGTGATCTGCAGATGCTCAATGGCAAAATGATGCTCAGCGTAAACCATCTGGCCCTGTTCGTTGGTCAACAGGGTGCCGCTTTTAAGCTGAGCTTGCCCGCCCGTCAGCCAGAGCGCGGTGTCCACCACGTGCAGGTAATCATCCAGAAGGGTAAAGCGCAGATCGTTCGGACCGATGCTGTCGGTGCGGTGTTTGTCCATTCGCAGGGACGCGAGCGCACCAGACTGTGCCTTCAACTGCTGGTAAAGCGGCGCAAAACGGCGGTTAAAACCCACCATCAGCGTCAGTTTTTTGCGCGCCGCCAGCTCGATCAGCCGTTCGGCATCCTGAACGTTTTCTGCCAGCGGTTTATCGACACAGACGTGCACACCGGCATTCAACAACTCGCTGACCACCTGATAATGTGTTGCTGTAGAGGTATGTACAAACACCGCATCGCATTCGCGAGCCAGATCCTGAAGCGATGCCGCATACGGCATGCGCCAGGTTTCGCAGATCCGCTCGGCCTTTTCACGGGTGGGCGACCACGCGCCTTGCAGCGTCCAGTCCGTCGCCGCCCCCAGAACAGGCAGCCAGGCTTTTTGTGCAATTCCCCCCAGCCCCACCACGCCAACGCGTAATTTTTTCACCGTCAATCTCCCAAATGTGCCAGCAATGCGTCCAGACGCTGTTTCAGCCCGGCGACCTCGTCTTCCAGCGCCTCTATGCGGGCAACCAAATCGTCCTCTCCAGCAGTGATATCGGCTGCAACGGACTTAACTGAAATATCAATTTCACCACTGAAGAGATGCATATAACGGCTTTCGCGTTTACCCGGCTCACGCGCCAGACGCACCACGTAAGGGCCGTCGTCACGAGTGGCAAGCCCATCCAGGGTCTGCTCAACCTCCTGCACATCGGCGAACTCATGCATGCGGGAAGCCCGGGTACGCAGTTCACCCGGCGTTTGCGCCCCGCGCAGTAACAGCGTGGTGATCACCGCCACCTCGGCGGCACTCAGCTTCAGATCGCCGAACTCGGAATTACAAAATCGCTGCTCATACTTGGTCACGCGGTTACCGAAACCGCTGACGGTACGCAGGTAATGGCGTTTAACCAGCTCGTCAAGAATGTCCTGCACCTCGTGCTCGCCGAGATTCATCACTGGCTCACGGTTGGTTTTCTGGTTACACGCCATTGTCACGGCATTGACGGAGAGCGGATATTGCTCCGGCGTGGTGACCTGTTTTTCCAGCAAGCAGCCAATAACACGCGCTTCTGTCGCGCTTAACTGATATTTCATCTCTTCTCCTTAGCGGCCTGCAGTCCAGTCCCGGGTGGTTAATGCCGTCAGAACGTGGTCACGCCATTCTCCGTCGATCAGCAGATAATCTTTAGCGTAACCTTCTTTCTCAAACCCTAATCGCGCCAGCAAATTACCGCTGCGCTGATTATGCGGCATGTAGTTCGCCATAATGCGATGGATATGTTGGGTGCGCTGCATATAACGGATCGCTACCGTTAACGCCTCATACATCAGCCCTTGTCCTTGCCATTTCTGGCCGATGGAGTAGCCGAGGTAACAGGCGTGAAACGATCCGCGCACCACGTTGGAAAAGTTGGCAATGCCGATGATCTCTTTTTCCTCCGGATCCAGCAGCGCGAAATAGAACGCACTACCCTGCTTGTGGAATTCGGCAATCATGCTGAGGCGCGCCTGCCAGCCGGAAGGGTAGCAATGGCTCTCATCCCGAACGGGTTCCCAGGGTTTTAAAAACTGGCGATTCTCGGCGTAATAATCCGCCAGACGCCAGGCATCACGCTCATGCACCAGACGAACGACCAGCCTGTCCGTTGTCAGACGCACTTTTGGCACATTACTGCGATAGCCAAACATCGATACCACTCCTTCCCGTCACTTCTGCTTACCCATTAGCTTTACTATACCTGCGCCTGTGCCGTCTGTGAAAACAGTGACATACCATTTTGACCTCTTTTCACATTTTTCGATGAGAACTCTCTATCAAAGCGCTCTTTTGATAAAAAAATATTGTCACGTGCAGGGGTGGGAAAAAACGTGACGACACCGCAGAATGTTAGCGTGCTCACCATCCTGTTTTCCCTGGAGGGAAAATGTCCCGCGTATCACAGGCCAGGAGCCTGGGTAAATATTTCCTGCTCGTCGATAACATGCTGGTCGTGCTCGGCTTTTTTGTGGTGTTTCCGCTTATTTCGATCCGCTTTGTCGATCAAATGGGCTGGGCCGCACTGATGGTCGGTATCGCGCTGGGGTTACGCCAGTTTGTCCAGCAGGGTCTGGGCGTGTTTGGTGGCGCCATCGCCGACCGCTTTGGTGCCAAACCGATGATCGTAACCGGTATGCTGCTGCGTGCGGCAGGCTTCGCCACCATGGCGATTGCTCAGGAGCCCTGGCTGCTGTGGTTCTCCTGCTTCCTCTCCGGTATCGGCGGCACCCTGTTTGATCCACCGCGCACCGCGCTGGTGGTTAAGCTCATTCGCCCGCAGCACCGGGGACGCTTCTTCTCGATTCTGATGATGCAGGACAGTGCCGGAGCGGTGATCGGCGCACTGCTGGGAAGCTGGCTGCTGCAGTACGACTTCCGTCTGGTCTGCGCAGCGGGCGCGGTGTTATTTATTCTGTGCGCCCTCTTTAATGCCCTGTTCCTGCCGGCCTGGAAACTGTCGACGGTCAAAGCCCCGGTGCGTGAAGGGCTTGGCCGCGTCCTGCGTGACAAACGCTTCGTTACTTACGTGCTGACCCTGACGGGTTACTACATGCTGGCCGTTCAGGTGATGCTAATGCTCCCGATCATGGTGAACGACATCGCGGGCACGCCTGGCGCGGTAAAATGGATGTACGCCATTGAAGCCTGTCTTTCCCTGACCCTGCTGTACCCGATTGCCCGCTGGAGCGAACGACGTTTTCGACTGGAGCATCGCCTGATGGCCGGCCTGTTATTGATGACACTCAGCATGATGCCCATCGGGCTGGTGAACTCACTCCAGCAGCTATTTACGCTGATTTGCACATTCTATATCGGCTCGATCATTGCCGAACCGGCACGTGAAACGCTGAGCGCTTCGCTTGCCGACGCACGTGCTCGCGGCAGTTATATGGGGTTCAGTCGCCTGGGGCTGGCCTTTGGCGGTGCCTTAGGCTACGCCGGCGGCGGCTGGCTGTTTGATGCAGGTAAAGCGTTGAGTCAACCGGAACTGCCATGGATGATGCTCGGCGTGGTCGGTTTTATGACGCTCCTTGCGCTGTGGTGGCAATTCAGCCAGAAGCGCAGCGCGAGCGGCATGCTCGAACCTGGCGCATAACCCTCTCTCCGGCGGGGGCCCCCGCCGTCATTATCAGTTTTTTCTGCTGGTTTCTGCTATTTCACCCTGACATACTGGCGTAACAGGACAGTAGCGCCGATTTTTCGTTGAGGAACACTATGAAAAAAATTGTCATTGCCGCCGCATTCATTGTCAGCGGCCTGCTGGTAGGTTGTAACCAGCTTACGCAATACACCGTCAGTGAGCAGGAAATTAATCAGGCGCTGGAAAAACATAACAACTTTTCAAAAGACATTGGTGTACCGGGGCTTGCCGATGCGCATATCGTCCTCAGCAACCTGACCAGTCAGATTGGACGCGAAGAGCCGAATAAAGTCACCCTCGCCGGGGATGCCAATCTCGATATGACCTCCCTCTTCGGTAACCAGAAAGCCAACATTAAGCTGAAGCTCAAGGCGCTGCCGGTCTTTAACAAAGAGAAAGGGGCCATCTTCCTGCAGGAGATGGAAGTGGTCGATGCGGAGGTTTCCCCGGATAAGATGAAACCGGTGATGCAGACTCTGATGCCCTATCTGAACCAGTCGCTGCGCAACTACTTTAACCAGCAGCCTGCGTATGTCTTAAGTGAAGACAAGAGCAAGGGTGAGGCGCTCGCGAAAAAATATGCCAAAGGAATAGAGGTGAAACCGGGAGAGATCGTCATTCCTTTCACCGATTAACCTGAAGGGGCGCAAAAGCGCCCTTTTTTTTTACGGAAAAGTGTGCAAACGAAAACGTTTCCGCTTATGATTTGTGTCCGGCAAAAACAGCCATCCTTATGACTGATTCCTGACAAGCCGGAGCTTCCATGACTGCACAACCCCAGGTTCTTAAAATCCGCCGCCCTGACGACTGGCATATCCATCTGCGTGATGGCGATATGCTGAAAACCGTCGTGCCGTATACCAGCGAAATTTATGGCCGCGCGATTGTCATGCCTAACCTGGTGCAACCAGTCACCACCGTTGATGCCGCTATGGCTTATCGCCAGCGAATTCTTGATGCCGTGCCGGCGGGACATAATTTCACCCCGCTGATGACCTGCTATCTGACCGACTCCCTCGATCCGAATGAAGTGGAACGCGGCTTTAACGAAGGCGTGTTCACCGCGGCGAAACTCTACCCGGCTAACGCCACCACCAACTCCAGCCACGGTGTCACCAGCATTGACGCCATCATGCCGGTTCTGGAGCGCATGCAGAAACTGGGCATGCCGCTGCTGGTACACGGTGAAGTGACCCACGCCGAGATTGATATCTTCGACCGTGAAGCCCGCTTTATCGAAACCGTGATGGAGTCGCTGCGCCAGCGCCTTCCTGCGCTCAAAGTGGTGTTTGAACACATCACCACTAAAGATGCAGCGGAATATGTCCGCGATGGCAATGAGCTGATTGCCGCCACCATTACGCCACAGCACCTGATGTTTAACCGCAACCACATGCTGGTTGGCGGCGTTCGTCCGCACCTCTATTGTCTGCCGATTCTGAAGCGTAACGTTCATCAGCAGGCGCTGCGTGAACTCGTAGCCAGCGGCTTCTCCCGCGCCTTCCTCGGCACGGATTCCGCCCCTCATGCACGCCATCGCAAAGAGGCCAGCTGCGGTTGCGCAGGCTGTTTCAATGCCCCGACGGCGCTCGCCAGCTACGCGACCGTGTTTGAAGAGATGAATGCCCTGCAGCACTTCGAGGCCTTCTGCTCGCTCAACGGACCACGCTTCTACGGGCTGCCGGTCAACGACACCTTTATTGAGCTGGAACGCAAAGAGAGCCAGGTGGACGAGGCCATTCCACTGACGGATGACACGCTGATCCCATTCCTGGCGGGTGAAACCGTCAACTGGACGGTAAAACGCTAAAAAAAACAATGCCCCTTGTTGTCAAAACGATAATATACCTGTATAAATAAACAGTATATTACACAGGGGGCATTTATGCGTATTGAAGTCACCATAGCCAAAACAACCGTTCTGCCTGCTGGCGCACTTGATGCGCTGGCCGGTGAATTATCCCGCCGTATTAACAACACTTTCCCTGAAAATGCAGGCGCCGTAACGGTTCGTTACGCGGCGGCAAACAACCTCTCCGTCATCGGTGGCGCGAAAGAAGATAAAGACCGAATCAGCGAAATCCTGCAGGAAACGTGGGAAAGTGCCGATGACTGGTTCATCACAGATTAATCTTGCTCCCTCATTGTTCTTTTTTGCCGGGTCGCCCCGGCTTTTTTTCGCCTGAAATCCTGTTAGTTCAAATTAATTCGGCATCAGATTTAAAAATCGTGAACAAGATGGTGTTTTATTGTTCGAACAATCCTAAAAAGCAGAAAAATGTGTTGCCAACTGTTTATTTTTCCCTTCGGAACCCTTATTACTTGTATACTGAAGATGCTTTCAGAAAAACATGCATTGAACCTCAGAGCCGTTGTCTTCTAACACGCATTAAGGGGGTTATAATGGAAAAGAATAGTGAAGTCATCCAGACCCATCCGCTTGTAGGCTGGGATATCAGCACCGTAGATAGCTACGATGCGCTGATGCTGCGTTTGCACTACCAGACCCCGAATCAACTCAACCGTGAAGAAGCGGAAGTTGGACAGACGCTGTGGCTTACAACAGACGTCGCGCGCCAGTTTATTTCTATTTTAGAAGCAGGTATTGCCAAAATAGAATCTGGTGACTATCAGGAAAATGAGTATAAACGGCACTAGTTTTATACCTATTCTTCACTCAACAGGCACCCTTCGGGTGCCTTATTTATTTCTCCCTTGTATCAGCCTGCATAGTTAATTACTCTGCTAACAAAGCGTGAATTCAAGAGATGCATATGAGATACGACTTAATCATAATAGGTAGCGGATCCGTAGGTTCTGCCGCAGGTTATTACGCAACGCAAGCGGGTCTGAAGGTCCTGATGATCGATGCCCATCTGCCTCCGCATGCGGAGGGGAGCCATCATGGCGACACCCGACTCATTCGCCACGCCTATGGTGAAGGCGAGCGCTATGTTCCGCTGGTGCTCCGCGCCCAGGCGCTGTGGGATGAACTGGCCAAACTGACCGAAGAGCGCATTTTCGAACGCACGGGTGTCATCAACCTTGGCCCGGCGAGCTCTGATTTTCTGGCCAACGTGGAACAGAGTGCGAAAGCGTTCAACCTTGACGTTGAGAAACTGGACGCGGCGGGCATCATGAGCCGCTGGCCAGAGATCACCGTCCCGGACGATTATATCGGTCTGTTTGAAGCCAACTCCGGGGTCCTGCACTGTGAAACGGCCATCAAAACCTGGATCGGTCTTGCAGAAAAAGCGGGCTGCGCTCAGCTCTTCAACTGCCCGGTTGAATCCCTTACCCATCACGCTGACGGCGTTACGGTCACCACTGCGGATGGAGAATATTCAGCGTCCCGTCTGCTGGTTAGCGCAGGGACCTGGGTCACCCGTCTGTTGCCAGACCTGCCCGTTCAGCCGGTGCGCAAGGTCTTCTCGTGGTTCCAGTCGGATGGCCGTTACAGTACGCAGAATAAATTCCCGGCGTTCACCGGCGAGTTACCGAACGGCGATCAGTTTTACGGCTTCCCGTCTGAGAAAGACGCGCTCAAAATCGGCAAACACAATGGTGGGCAGGCGATCTCTTCGCCTGAAGAGCGCAAACCGTTTGGTGCATACCCGCAAGATGGCTCCGAAGCCTTCTCGTTCCTGCGTAATATTCTGCCGGGCGTGGGTGGCTTACTTTATGGTGCAGCCTGCACCTACGACAATACACCGGACGAAGACTTTATCATCGACACCCTGCCGGGGCATGACAACACGCTGCTCGTCACCGGCCTGAGCGGTCATGGCTTCAAGTTCGCCTCTGTACTGGGTGAAATCGCCGCGCAGTTTGCCCAGGGTATCGCACCGCAGTTTGATCTTACCCCCTTCTCACTTTCGCGTTTTAACCGATAATCCGCCGCGGGCTCCGGACGTCCGGGGCCCGTTCTTCACATCAAAACGGGACGTTATGCGCAGGATCGTTAGCTTTCTTATCAACAACATTCGTGAGCATTTTATGCTCTATATTTTATTGTGGGCGTTACTGGCACTCATTGATATTATTTACATTGTATTTTACTGAAAGGCATTACTGACAATTTCTGACATTACTTTAGGTTGATTTAACCTTCACTCCGGCTGTTTATTGCGCCTTGGACGAAGCCATTGAATTACATTTGCGGATCATTTTCAAAACCGCTGAAATAAGAAAATTAAAAAACGATATCCAGTTATTTCAGTTGCAATATCATTTATTCCCGTTCATTTTTACTATTCTGTTAATTCATGAATGGTCATTCTGATGCAATTGCGTAACTCCTCTCAGCGCTACGGAATAATATCCATGTTTTTGCACTGGATAGTTGCCCTCACCGTTTATGCGATGTTCGGACTGGGACTGTGGATGGTGACGCTCAGTTATTACGACGGCTGGTATCACCAGGCACCAGAGCTGCATAAGAGCATCGGCGTCCTGCTGATGATGGCATTGGTTATTCGCGTCATCTGGCGTCATATTTCCCCGCCGCCTGCCGCGCCTAAAACCCACAGTAAACTGACGCGTGTCAGCGCTGTGGCCGCTCATATTGCCCTCTATCTCCTGTTGTTCGCGATTCTGATTAGCGGCTATCTCATTTCAACTGCAGACGGCAAGCCGATTAGCGTCTTTGGCCTGTTTGAGGTGCCGGCCACGCTCTCTGACGCGGGGGTTCAGGCCGATACCGCAGGCGTGGTTCATCTCTGGCTGGCATGGAGTGTGGTCATCCTCTCTGTGCTGCACGGGCTTGCCGCCCTTAAACACCATTTCATCGATAAAGACGATACGCTAAAGCGCATGCTTGGCCGTTCGTCAGTTGACTCTGGAGCATAAAATGAAAAAACACCTGCTGGGTATCGCACTGGGTTCTCTGTTATTCACCACCGGCTCGGCCGTGGCGGCTGATTATAAAATTGATAAAGAAGGCCAGCATGCCTTCGTCAATTTCCGTATTCAGCACCTGGGATATAGCTGGCTGTACGGTACCTTTAAGGATTTTGACGGCACATTCACCTTTGACGATAAAAATCCTGCCGCCGATAAGGTCAATGTGACCATTAATACAAACAGCGTCGACACGAACCATGCTGAGCGCGATAAACATTTGCGTAGTGCAGAGTTCCTGAATGTATCGAAATTCCCACAGGCAACCTTCGCGTCGACGGAAGTGAAGAAAGAGGGCGATAAGCTGAATATTACCGGCAATCTGACACTCAATGGTGTCACCAAACCGGTCACCCTCGACGCCAAATTACTGGGTCAGGGCGATGATCCCTGGGGTGGAAAACGTGCAGGCTTTGAAGCGGCAGGCAAAATTCATCTGAAAGATTTTAATATCACCACGGATTTGGGCCCGGCCTCTCAGGACGTGGAGCTGATTATTTCTGTTGAAGGTGTACAGCAGAAGTCATAATAAACACGCCCGGCAGGGTTTTACGTTGCCGGGCGTTATGCTTATTCCGGGTCAGGAATGCCGAGTTTGGTGTTCAGTCGGCCACGCGATTTATTAAAAATCTTATTGCCGTTTTCACGCCCCGCACGACGGCGGCGCTGCTCTTCTTCCGGCAGCATGCTCTCTTCACTGCACAGTTCGCTGCAGCAGCCGTTAAACTTCTCCGCACACGCCGGGCACTGAATAAACAGCAGATGACATCCGTCATTTTTACAGTTGGTATGGGTGTCGCACGGTGCGCCGCACTGGTGGCAGTGGGCAATCACGTCCTCTGAAATACGCTCACCCATTCGCTCATCAAAGACGAAGTTTTTACCAATAAAACGTACCGGTAATCCCTGCTCACGGGCACGGCGGGCATACTCGATGATACCGCCTTCGATATGCCAGACCTTATTGAACCCGTTATGTTTCATCCACGCGCTGGCCTTTTCACAGCGGATGCCACCGGTGCAGTACATAACGATTTTCTTATCTTTATGTTCCTGCATCATCTCAACCGCTTTCGGCAGCTGCTCGCGGAAGGTATCGGCCGGGATTTCCATTGCGTTCTCGAAATGGCCCACTTCATATTCGTAGTGGTTACGCATATCGATGAATACCGCGTCCGGGTCATCAAGCATCGCATTGACTTCCGCCGCCTTCAGGTATTCCCCCACGTCGGCCGGGTTGAATTCCGGGTCGTCAATGCCGTCTGCCACGATGCGCTCACGCACTTTCATACGCAGCACCCAGAATGATTTACCGTCATCGTCCAGGGCGATGTTCAGGCGTAAGCCGTTCAGTGCCGGGTCGAAGCCGTAGAGAAAATCGCGGAAGGCGCTCACGTTGCTTTCCGGGATGCTGATCTGGGCATTGATACCTTCACGCGCCAGATAGACGCGCCCGAACACATTCAGCGCTGTAAAGGCTTTATAAAGTTCATCGCGGGTCGCTTGCGGATCGTTGATCGTGAAGTATTTATAGAATGAGATGGTCGTGCGCGGTTCGGTTTCAGCCAACATACGCGCTTTCAACATCTCATTCGATACGCGGTTGTGTAACACTGGCATGGTGTACAAGTCCTGCAATCGTTATTGAGAAAGTAAAATCGGTCGGCATCATATAGCAAACAATAACAATTTACATCCACACAATTTACGCTACATTTCTGTCAGCCTGAACTATTCGTCATAACAATTGCTGCATAAGTACGCGTTTCGACAACAGACATTTTGGCTATGTAGTAAAAAATGAGACACTAAGCCCTTCAGGACGTTAGAACACAGGACAGACATGACCCAGTTACCGAAATTTACTGTCGCCCTTATGCATCCCCGCTATTGGTTGACCTGGCTTGGCATTGGCTTTTTATGGCTTCTGGTCCAACTCCCCTACCCTGTTATTTTCCGTCTGGGCAAATGTTTGGGTCGTCTTGCGCAAACGTTTATGAAACGTCGCGCCAGGATTGCATACCGCAACCTTGAGCTGTGCTTCCCGCAGATGAGCGAGTCAGAACGTCATGACATGGTGACAAAGAATTTCGAATCTGTCGGCATGGGGCTGATGGAGACAGGAATGGCGTGGTTCTGGCCGGATAAACGCATGGCGCGCTGGAGCGTTGTTGCCGGAACAGGCATGGAGCCCGTGCATACGCTGCAGGCAAACCAGACGGGGGTGCTGCTGATTGGCGTACACTTTCTGACCCTGGAAATCGGTGCCCGTATGTTCGGTATGCAGGCGCCCGGCATTGGTGTTTATCGTCCTAACGACAACCCGGTTATCGATCTCATCCAGACCAATGGCCGTATGCGTTCCAATAAAAGTATGATCGACCGTAAGGATCTGAAGGGGATGATCCGCGCCCTCAAATCAGGTGAAGTGGTCTGGTACGCCCCCGATCACGACTACGGTCCGCAATCCAGCGTATTTGTGCCGTTTTTCGCCGTTCAGGAGGCGGCCACCACCACCGGTACCTGGATGCTGGCGCGCATGTCCAAAGCCGCCATCGTTCCGTTTGTTCCACGTCGCAAACCGGATGGTTCTGGTTACGAATTAATTATGCTGGAACCGGAACTGGCCCCGCCGCTGACCGATGCAGAAACCACCGCACACTGGATGAATGGCATTGTCGAGAAGTGCATAATGCTCGCGCCGGAGCAGTATATGTGGCTCCACCGTCGCTTTAAAACGCGGCCAGAAGGCACGCCGTCCCGCTATTAATCCCCCTGCGGCCCTACGGGCCGCTACCTGTTTTAGCTTTAAAAGCTCTTCCTCATTGCGGCAATCATAACCCGGGCGCATAATTAGCAGGCTTATTACTTCATGCCTTACGGTGTTCTGCACCCTTATTACGCGGATTGTTATGTCACCCTCAGATGCCCCCATAAACTGGAAACGTAACCTCACGGTTGCCTGGCTTGGCTGTTTTCTTACCGGCGCGGCGTTTAGCCTCGTGATGCCCTTTCTGCCCCTGTACGTTGAACAACTGGGCGTGACGGGTCACAGTGCGCTCAATATGTGGTCTGGTCTGGTGTTCAGCATCACTTTCCTCTTCTCCGCCATTGCTTCGCCGTTCTGGGGCGGCCTTGCCGACCGTAAAGGGCGCAAAATCATGCTGCTGCGCTCGGCGCTGGGGATGGCCATTATCATGGCGTTGATGGGCGTGGCACAGAACGTCTGGCAGTTTCTGATTTTGCGCGCCTTGCTTGGCCTGCTGGGGGGATTTATCCCCAATGCTAATGCGCTGATCGCCACCCAAATTCCGCGTCATAAAAGCGGCTGGGCGCTCGGGACGCTCTCAACCGGTGGCGTGAGCGGCGCATTACTGGGGCCTCTGGCCGGCGGCTTGCTGGCGGACAGCTATGGTCTGCGCCCGGTGTTTTTCATTACTGCCAGCGTGCTGTTCCTCTGCTTTATCGTCACGCTGATCTGCATTCGCGAACACTTCACGCCCGTCGCCAAAAAAGAGATGCTCCACGCGCGGGATGTGCTGGCTTCACTTAAGAACCCCAGACTGGTACTGAGTCTGTTTGTCACCACCCTGATTATTCAGGTTGCGACCGGTTCGATTGCCCCGATTCTGACGCTCTACGTTCGCGATCTGGCGGGCAACGTTAGCAATATTGCCTTTATCAGCGGCCTGATTGCGTCAGTACCCGGGGTGGCGGCTCTGCTCAGCGCCCCAAGGCTGGGCAAACTGGGAGATCGCGTGGGGCCGGAAAAGATCCTGCTCTGTGCCCTGGTGATCTCCGTCCTGCTGCTTATCCCGATGTCGATGGTGCAATCCCCGTGGCAACTGGGGCTGCTGCGTTTCCTGCTGGGCGCTGCCGACGGCGCGTTACTGCCCGCTGTTCAGACCTTGCTGGTCTACAACTCAACCAACCAAATCGCCGGACGTATATTTAGCTACAACCAGTCATTTCGCGACATCGGCAACGTTACCGGCCCGCTGGTGGGTGCCGGGATCTCTGCCAGCTTCGGTTTCCGCGCCGTCTTTATCGTCACGGCAGGCGTGGTGCTGTTTAATGCTATTTATTCATGGTTCAGCTTATCCCGGACATTACGGCCAGTGGCTGAATAAGACGAATGCGTGACGGCTTATTTTTGCATTCATACTTGCAGAATCAGATATTCAGCTATTCTTTCCCTGAAACCTTCTGGAAAACAGGGAGACACCAATGACCATGTACGCCACGCTGGAAGAAGCTATTGATGCCGCTCGTGAAGAGTTCCTCGCCGATAATCCCGGCGTTGACGAAGAAGATGCTGACGTGCAACAACTCAATATCCAAAAGTATGTCCTGCAGGATGGGGATATTATGTGGCAGGCCGAATTCTTCGCTGACGAAGGCGAAGAAGGCGAATGTTTGCCGATCCTGAGCGGTGAAGGTGCCCAGGCCGTCTTTGATGGCGACTATGATGAAATTGAGTTGCGTCAGGAGTGGCTGGAAGAAAACACCCTGCATGAGTGGGATGAGGGCGAATTCCAGCTCGAGCCACCACTGGATACAGAAGAAGGTCAGACGGCAGCTGATGAGTGGGACGAGCGTTAATTTCCGCTACTCGTAGGGGCCGTGGCTGGCATCGATGGGCAGCAATAGCGTGTCGAAAATCAGCGAGAACGGCAGATCGAGCACCGTCAGGTAGCGCCATGCGGAATCCCGGACATCCCATTTCACGCCCGGATAATACTGATTCCCGTGGCCCTGCCCTGGAATGGTGCGACTGATGATGCTGCCACAGCCACTCAGCAGACATGCCATCATGACGACGATGATTATTTTCATCCGTTACCTCTAAAAAAATACCGGCGATTAAGCCGGTATTTTATCTGGCGGGCGGCACATTGCTTACCCGCCCACGTAGCCACTTACTTCGCCTTCAGCGCCAGCGGGTTAAGCTTCAGATCGTTGTAGTAGTTCACCCACGACGAGTATCGCTCCGGGGACGACCAGACACGGTAGTGTAAACGCGACATGGTCACCGGATCGCTTAACAGCACCAGACGACGGTCGCGGTTAAGTTTTTCTGGCGTTTCGTTCAGCGCCTGCTCAACGTGACGATCGCGGGCAATCTCCAGCACCTTACTGGCACGGTGACGTGCGGTAGCCATAGCCGTTGCGAGGGCGTTAAACGACGGGTTAAACACCGCGTGCATAAAGCCATCATCCAGCGTACGACTGCGGTTCTGCTCCAGATACTTGTCGGTATCCACCAGCACCTGCGGCGGTGAATACTCTTCCGGGATCAGGAACAGTTTCCAGCGCTTGGTACGCAGGCCAACCGTTGAACGGCTTGAAATGACCGACACAAACGGCGACAGGATCAGCGAGAAGACGATCGGCGCCAGCCAGAACAGGAAGCGCAGATCCAGCCATGCCATCCCTGCAGCCCACACCAGACCCAGCAGCAGCTGCGAGCCGTGACGCATAAAGGCTTCACCCCACGGAGTGGAGTCATCGTCACGCTGCGGTGAGTTCCAGACCACTTCCCAGCCCAGGAACGCGCTAACCACAAACACGGTATGGAACAGCATACGTACCGGCGCCAGCAGCACGGAGAACAGCACTTCCAGCAGCAGTGAAACCGTTACCCGGCAGAAACCGCCATACTCTTTCGAGCCCTTGCACCAGATCAGAATGATACTGAGCAGCTTTGGCAGGAACAGCAGCACCATGGTGGAGGCAAACAGCGCGATCGCCAGTTCCGGACGCCACTGTGGCCACACCGGGAACAGCTGACGCGGTTGCAGGAAGTACTGCGGCTCCGTCAGCGCATGCACCACCTGCAGAGCCGTGGACAGCGCCAGGAACATAAACCACAGCGGCGCGGACAGATAAGACATTACGCCGGTCAGGAATACCGCACGGTGAACCGGGTGCATCCCTTTTACGAGGAACAGACGGAAGTTCATCAGGTTCCCGTGACACCAGCGGCGGTCACGCTTAAGTTCATCCAGCAGGTTCGGCGGCAGTTCTTCATAGGAACCAGGCAGATCGTAGGCAATCCAGACGCCCCACCCTGCACGACGCATCAACGCCGCTTCCACGAAGTCGTGCGACAGAATCGAACCGGCAAACGAACCTTCACCCGGCAGCGGAGCCAGCGCACAGTGCTCAATAAACGGCTTCACGCGAATAATGGCGTTGTGACCCCAGTAGTGGGACTCACCCAACTGCCAGAAGTGCAGACCGGCAGTAAACAGCGGCCCGTAAACACGGGTGGCAAACTGCTGGCAGCGCGCGTAAAGCGTGTCCATGCCGGACGCTTTTGGCGAGGACTGGATGATACCCGCGTTCGGGTTAGCTTCCATCAGACGCACCAGACCGCTCAGACAGTCACCGCTCATCACCGAGTCGGCGTCGAGCACCACCATGTAGCTGTACTGGTTACCCCAGCGACGGCAGAAGTCATCAATGTTGCCGCTTTTACGCTTCACACGACGACGACGACGACGGTAGAAGATCTGACCTTCACCCTGTACTTCTGCAATCAGCTCCATCCAGGCTTTTTGCTCTGCAACGCAGATGTCCGGATTGTAGCTATCGCTCAGGATATAGACGTCGAAATGGGCGGCGTTACCGGTTGCCTTAACGGACTCCCAGGTTGCGCGCAGCCCCGCGAATACGCGGTCAACGTCTTCGTTACAGATAGGCATAATCAACGCCGTACGGTGCTCAGGATTCAGGGGTTCATCCCCGACCGTAGACGCCGAAATGCTGTATTTGTCTCGTCCCATCAGCAGCTGCAGGAAGCCCATCAGCGCGGTCCAGAAACCGGCCGATACCCAGCAGAAGAGAACGGCGAACAGCAGCAGAATGCCACTTTGCAGGATATATGGCAGCAGTTGCATGAAGGAGACCCAGATATCCTGGCCCATCATGTCTGCCGGGTTGATCAGCGCCCAGCCCTGGTAAGGCAAAATGGTCTTCATGTACCAGGTTGCGACCACCGTCTGTGCCAGGGTCAGCAGCAGCAGGATGTAGCGACGGATCGTCCCCACGGTACGCCATTTCTGTTCGGAGGCCTGCTCTTCTTTCGTCAGACGTGACAGATAACGAGGCGTAACGTCACGCCCGCGCAGGCGATCCCAGAAGCGGCCAACCGGGTTGGTACGCCAGGGGTCGGGGAACATGGAAGAACGCGTTGCCTTTGGCATCGCCTGAAGCTGATCGCGCCCTTCGTCGTCTTTAATCAACTGCCCTTCTGCCAGCGAGTCCGGCCATGCCTGCTCCAGACGTGCCTTCACTGACCCCAGCGGAGAATCGTCATCACGTGAAAACTGACGATGTTCCCCATCCAGCGCGGCATGTACCGCGCGGATGTCGCTCTCAGGCAGTGCCGCTTTTTCAATATCCGTCAGCGGCATGGCATCAATATATTCAGATGTATTATTCATTGGCAGGTAGCTGATAGCTCCAGGTTTCACTCAGCGGCTGATCGTTGCTGACCAGCGCAGCGCGCATTTCAGTGGTCTGTTTCGGATCTTTCACTTTCACGCGCAGGGTCAGACGCCACCCTTTCGTTACCGGGTTGTAGCGTACGGCGTTCTCAACGATCTCACCGTTATCACCGATGCTGGCCTGTGCGGTCACGGCAGTGTCCGGCGCCAGTTTCTTCATGTCCTGGCCTGTAAAGTCCACCACGAAAGCGACGGTACCGTCAGGCTGACGGATAAGGTTTGACTGTTTCACGTCACCCGTTGAACGGCGAGTCTGCATGACATACGCGTTATCCGGCGCATGCAGTTTGTCTTCGTCACGGCTAAAGGTGATCGTGTATTTGAAGTTCATCTCTTTCCCGGCTTCCGGCAGCTGATCCGGCGTCCAGTAAGCGACGATGTTATCGTTGGTTTCATCATTGGTTGGGATTTCAACCAGTTCAACCTTCCCTTTGCCCCAGTCACCTTTCGGGGTCACCCACGCGCTTGGACGCAGGTCGTAGCGGTCATCCAGATCTTCAAAGCGAGAGAACTGACGGCCGCGCTGCAGGAGGCCGAAACCTTGCGGGTTTTCCATCGCAAAGCTGCTGACGGCCAGATGTTTCGGGTTATTCAGCGGACGCCAGATCCACTCACCGTTACCGGCATGAATAGAGAGACCATTGGAGTCGTGCAGTTCAGGGCGGAAGTTGGTCGCCGGTGACGGCTGGTTCGGCCCAAACAGGAACATACTGGTCAGCGGCGCAACGCCCAGTTTGCCCACTTTATCGCGCAGATATACCTTAGACTGCACGTCAACGACCGTGTCACGTCCTGGCATAATCACAAAGCGATACGCACCCGTTGCACGCGGGGAATCCAGCAGTGCGTAGATAGTCAGACGTTTATCCGTTGGTTTTGGACGTTCGATCCAGAACTCGCGGAAACGCGGGAATTCTTCACCTGATGGCAGCGCGGTATCGATAGCCAGACCGCGCGCAGAAAGCCCGTACACCTGCCCCGCGCCAATAACGCGGAAGTAGCTGGCACCGAGCATGCTGACGATTTCGTCGTTTTTATCTTTGCTGTTGATCGGATAAAGCACCTTGAAGCCGGCGAAGCCCAGGTCTTTAACCGTATCTTTGTCGTGCTGCACATCGCCAAAATTGAAGTAATCCGGGCTGTACTTGATTTTACGTACCGCTGTAGCCGTCACTTCATTGATGGCGACAGGCGTGTCGAAGTACATACCCTGATGATAAAATTCAAGCTTGAACGGGGTCTTAATATTGTTCCAGTACGCTTTATCGTGATTGAACTGGATCTGCTGATAGTCCGCATACTTCATGTCGCGGAAAACGGAGGGCAAGTTACTTTTCGGCGCTTCGTAGCTCTTGCCTGCCATCGATTTTGCCTGTTTTGCGACATCGTCGATGTTAAAGGCCAGTGCCGATGAGGTATACAGGGACAACACCACTGCAGCACCCAACCAACGCATTTTCATCATCTGTGGTTTATGTTTCATAATAAGTAAGCACTTCCCCCTTTGTGTGCTTATATCGATCCGATCCATTTTAATGGAAACTCAGGCAATCCGACAACATTATCACTGCTTTGTTCAGCTCGCTGGCTCAGGGATTAAGCAAATGAAAGAACCCGCTTTTCACTTTGCGTGCTTATCCTGGAGACAGGGTGTCGGTCTTGGTGTAGGGTTGGCTTCGAATGTAACCATTATGAGTCTTAGGGATAAGGCGAAAAGTCTGAGAATGCACAAAGTTATATGAGCACAACACCAGTAGAACGTGAATATTTCCTCGACTCGATCCGGGCATGGCTGATGCTATTGGGGATCCCCTTCCACATTTCATTGATATACTCCAGCCACACCTGGCATGTTAATAGTCAAATGCCCTCCTGGTGGCTGACGCTGTTTAATGACTTTATTCACGCCTTCCGCATGCAGGTGTTTTTCGTCATTTCTGGCTACTTCTCTTATATGCTGTTTCTGCGCTACCCGATCAAGCGCTGGTGGAAAGTGCGCGTGGAGCGCGTCGGCATTCCGATGCTGACCGCCATTCCCCTGCTGACGCTGCCGCAGTTCATTATGTTGCAGTACGTAAAAGGTAAGGCGGAGAACTGGCCTAACCTGTCGCTGTATGAAAAATACAACACCCTGGTCTGGGAGCTGGTATCTCACCTCTGGTTCCTGCTGGTGCTGGTGGTGCTCACCACAGTCAGCGTGTTTATTTTTGGCCGCTTGCGCCGTCATTTAAGCCATAAAGCTAACGCCTTCTTCGCCAGTATCACCCTCGGGAAACTGTCGCTGCTCTTTTTACTGCTGGGCATCGCCTATGCCGCGGTCAGACGCACCCTGTTTATCGTTTATCCGCCGATACTGAGCGACGGTCTGTTCAATTTTGTGGTGATGCAGTCGCTGTTCTACATCCCCTTCTTTTTAATCGGGGCGCTGGCCTTTATTTATCCAAAGCTTAAATCGCTGTTCACGACGCCCTCGCCGTGGTGTGCTTGTGGTGCCGCCATCGCGTTTGCGGCCTATCTGTTAAATCAGCGCTACGGCAGCGGTGATGCCTGGATGTATGAAACCGAGAGCGTCATTACCATGCTGCTGGGCCTGTGGATGGTGAATGTGGTCTTTGCCCTTGGCCACCGCCTGCTCAACTTTAAGTCCAGCCGCGTGACCTATTTCGTCAATGCGTCGCTGTTTATCTATCTGGTGCACCATCCCCTCACGCTGTTCTTCGGGGCCTATATCACACCGCATATCGCCTCCAACACGCTGGGCTTCTTTACCGGGCTGGTCTTTGTGATTGGCATCGCCATCGTGCTTTACGAAATCCATCTGCGGATACCGCTTCTGCGTTTCCTTTTCTCCGGGAAACCGCAAGTAAGAGCATCATAAAAAAACGCGGCGCACTCAGTGCGCCGCGTGTGTTTCAGGTCTCTAATTCCTGTCCGCGCTGGGTCAACAGCCGCTGATAAAGATGCAGTGTCTCCTCATCGAAACAGACAAATGTCACTTTTTCGGGCATCGGTTTGAGCGACAGGTAACGATATACGGTGTCTACCGCAATCGTCGCTGCGGCGGCTTTCGGATAGCCATACACCCCTGTGCTGATCGCCGGGAATGCCATGGTTTTATAGCCATTGTCGGCGGCCAGGCGCAGGCAGTTTCGGTAAGCCTCTTCAAGGAGACTCGCCTCGTGTCGATCGCCGCCATGCCATACTGGCCCCACGGCATGAATCACCGCTTTCGCGGGAAGATCGCCCGCAAGCGTAATAACGGCATGACCCGGTGGGCACTCCCCCTGTTGCTGACGCACAGTCTTGCAGGCTTCCAGCAGTTGCGGTCCGGCAGCCCGGTGGATAGCGCCATCCACGCCACCGCCGCCCATCAGTGACGGATTGGCTGCATTGACGATAACATCAACGTGCATCGTCGTGATATCGCCATGAATAACGTCAATTTGCGGTTTCATAAATACCCTCTGCTTCCCGCCATTTTCTTAAGTGTATCGCAGAGGTACCCGAGAGAAAAAACTATCGGGAAAAACCTCTTCCGCCGGCAGGCGGAAGAGAACGAATCAACGGTATTGAATTTCCACCACCGCGAGCGTTTTTTCAGGATTGAGGTATTTCATGCTGAGGGAGGCAAGGCTGGAATCGGTCACATGCCCATTAAGTGCCTCTTCATAACTGACCATGCGCGTTTGCATCTGGTTATTTTCCGGGCATGACAGCGCAAATTGCCGCTGTTGTGCAGTCACTTCACAAGGGTCTGCGACAATCGCGCCGCGAAAATGAATCACCCCACCCTCCACAACCGTCGCCGCAAAAACCGGGGTAATAAAAAGAGAAACGAGCAGACTAAAACCAGAAACGAGTTGAGCGGTATATTTGGTCACTTGTATGTACTCCTCAATGAAAATCGTCCTTGAGGGGTAAAAGCGCTCCATTAAAGCAAACGTAGTTTCACGTCCCGGAACATAGTTGCTCAGTTCCTGTTAACAGCATAGCTCAACGGTGAAGGCCTGCCACATTGGCAAATCATTGATTTTATAAATGATTAAAGCGCCCTTCCCGGCGGTGACCACTGCTGTGATAAATGAAGCGATTTACCATCAGAGACGGTGACAATAATGTTCACCGTATCCCCCGTAGCAATATTTAAACTCAGCCGCATTAAATCGATCGTCTGATTAGCGGGGATAAAAAGCTTGTTTTGCTGCCGTGATGTACTTTGGCCACTTTGCCCTTCTCGTTGAGCGACTATTTGCACCAGACACTCACACGACTGCGTCAATATGACCTGAGGAATAATGGTGGTCATATCGCCCTGCTGCGCTGTGTTAAACGTTATCTGACTGGATAGTGCAGCAAGAAGGATTAAGGTATTCATGATCAACTCCCGAAAAAAAACAGGGCCGCAGCCCTGTTTTTGTCGCACATATTTCAGTATTAATACTGATAGGCTGAAGCGTGGTTACCAAAACCAATCTGGGTAACATTGACCGTAGAATTAGAGGCGGTCTGATCGACGAGCGCGCCGTTGAAACCACCGTACTGACTTACGTTCATAGTAGAGTCGTGGCTGTTCCACTGGTCAAGTGTTGCGCTGTTGGCAAAACCATTCTGGGTCAGAGAAATGGTGCTGTCGTCAGAACCTTGTCCGACATCCGCGCCATTACCGCCACCACTCTGGCTAATAGACAGCGTTGAATCTCTGGCATTTGTCTGCAAGGCGACAGCTGAGTTACCGCCACCGTTCTGGTAAATATTCAGGGTTGAATTTGGGCCATTACCGCCGTGACCATGACCATGTCCGTGGCCCCAGCCACCTTGATCAATAAGACCGGCCATAGCACTACCAGAAACTACGATTGCTGCAAGAGCTGCCACTTTGATAAATTTCATGGTAAAACCCCCATCGGATTGATTTAAGTCGCCGCGAATAACTAACGTTGAATAACGCGAATTGCCATTTGCGACTGTTTTTGCACTACAACTGCGTTTTTCTGTGTACCGTACTGCGTAATGCTTGCTCTATTACCCGACCCTTTCTGGATAATTTTCGCACTATTACCAAATCCGTCTTGCGTAATATCTGCATCATTCGCAAAGCCGCTCTGAGCGATATATGCAAAATTATAAGTCCCTGATTGATCAACGCGCGCCCTGTTACCTGACCCATCCTGGGAAACAATGGACAGTAATTTTGAACCGTCCTGGCGTACCTGAGCGTCATTTAATACGCCCTGTTGACCAATAATGGCTGCCTGATTTAATGATGAACGGCTTATTTCATTAACCGCAAAGTTATATTCAGCGTTAGCCAAATCTGAATTCGCTGCGGTTACAAACCCAGGCACTCCCAGTAATGTAAACATCATAAATAACGATGTGTTTTTCATGTTGTCACCCTGGACCTGGCTATATTTAAAATTTCATTGCCATGTAACTGTGGCTTCATGTTAGAACGACTCGTATTTTGTTAACGCGTCGTTACGGTGAAGAGTATGTCCGTCGAAACATTTTAAATATCTCACCCGCGCGGCTTATTTTTATTTATCACGTCACCTCAAAGTAGTAATTTTTCAGAAAAACAGCTGAAAACAGGACAGCTTAATTTTTTATTGCAGCGTTTAAAAAATCAGGTTGTACAGCACCAGGAAGCGCTGTCCAGACTTTCTTTACAGAAGGTTAAACGTAACGGCAGGATGACATTTCTCTCAGTGCGTGACACAACGCGTGTTTTCTTAAGATGCAGAACCGTTCATTCATGGTGTTAGATAAATCCAGCAACTCATACCTGTTCACAACTCAAAAACAATTAATAATAATCAATATAATCAAAATGATATAAATATTTGTATGATTTTTAAAATTTGTGCACACTTATTTCCATGTACAACTTTCTCATCATTTTACAGCATCCATGAAAGCTCATTTTCACAAATTAATATTGATTTTTACATCTTGTTACACGTTTAACACTTGCTTTAAACTTCGTAAAAGCTAGATTGAAATTAGATGTACGAAATTGGTTTTATATTTACCTCCCCTGTGGAGGCTATGGCTTAATTCTACACACAGCAGCGCAACATCTGTCAGTACTTCTGGTGTCCTCTTTTCACAGGAGGACAACTGCCAGGTGTCAAATAAAAGTGGGGTTTCATCATGTTTAATGAAGTCCATAGTTTACATGGTCATACATTACTGTTGATCACAAAACCTTCTTTACAGGCGACCGCTTTATTACAACATTTAAAGCAATCTTTATCACTGAACGGAAAATTGCATAATATTCAACGCTCTTTCGATGATATTGCACCTGGCAGCATCATTCTTTTCGATATGATGGAAGCGGATAAAAAGCTCATCCATTACTGGCAAGATACTTTAAGCAGGAAAAACAATAATATCCGCGTGCTATTATTGAATACCCCTGACGAGTACCCTTTCAGGGACATCGAAAGTTGGCCGCATATCAATGGCGTGTTCTACGTCACTGAAGAAGAAAATCGGGTGGTAGAAGGCCTGCAAGGTATCTTGCGAGGAGAGTGTTATTTTTCGCAAAAGCTGGCCAGCTATCTTATTACGCACTCCGGAAATTACCGCTACAACAGTTCAGAATCGGCATTGCTCACGCACCGGGAGAAAGAGATCCTGAACAAATTGCGCATTGGTGCTTCAAATATTGAAATCGCCCGTTCGTTATTTATCAGCGAAAATACGGTTAAGACGCACCTTTATAATCTTTTCAAGAAGATAGCTGTTAAAAACCGAACTCAGGCGGTTTCATGGGCAAACGATAACCTCAGGCGTTAATCACATGAAACGCACCTTGAGTTGGATTGCCGCAGCGGGCTTTCTGCTCGCTGCCGGGAACCTGCAGGCCGTCGAGGTCGAAGTTCCCGGATTGTTAACAGACCATACCGTCTCCTCTGTCGGGCACAGTTTTTATCGTGCTTTCAGTGATAAATGGGACAGTACGTACCCTGGTAATATAACAATCAACGAGCGGCCCAGTGCACGATGGGGAAGTTGGATAACAATAACGGCTAACCAGTTCGTTATATATCAAACTTTTTTATTCCCCACCAAAATAGACTTCGATAAAAACGTAGCCTTAGCGCTGGCACAATCAGAAGACGCTATAAATCGCATGCAAATAGATAAAGCGCTATTAAGCACCAGCGATTTAGCAAAAGACGAGTTCTAGCGAACCTATATCCGGAGGCTGTCATGCGTATTGCATATGCAGTTGTTTCGTTAATGCTAATAACCCCATTAAGCTGGGCCGGGAATATGACATTCCAGTTTCGTAATCCCAACTTTGGTGGTAACCCGAACAATGGGGCGTTCATGTTGAATGAAGCCCAGGCACAAAATTCTTATAAAGATCCGAGCTTTAATGATTTTAGCGTGGATACCCCATCCGCACTGGACAACTTCACCCAGGCTATCCAGTCGCAAATTTTGGGCGGTTTGCTGACAAACATTAATACCGGTAAACCCGGCCGCATGGTGACAAATGACTTTATTGTCGACATCGCCAACAGGGACGGGCAGCTCCAGTTGAATGTTACCGACCGTAAAACCGGAAAAACCTCCACCATTCAGGTTTCCGGTCTACAAACAAACTCAACTGACTTCTAAACAACCCCAAAATAAGGACAACGATCATGCAGCGCTTCCTGATACTTGTTGCAGTGTGCTTATTGAGCGGTTGTTTAACTGCTCCCCCCAAAGAAGCTGCAAAACCGACATTATTGCCTCGGGCTCAAAGTTATCGTGATTTAACCCATTTACCTGCGCCTACGGGTAAAATATTTGTCTCCGTCTACAACATTCAGGATGAAACGGGGCAATTTAAACCTTACCCGGCAAGTAACTTCTCCACGGCCGTGCCGCAAAGCGCCACCGCCATGCTGGTAACCGCGCTGAAGGATTCACGCTGGTTTATTCCGCTGGAACGTCAGGGACTGCAAAACCTGCTAAATGAACGAAAAATTATTCGTGCGGCGCAGGAGAATGGAACCGTCGCGGATAATAACCGTATGCCGCTGCAATCCCTGGCAGCCGCGAACGTCATGATTGAAGGGTCGATTATCGGTTACGAAAGTAACGTTAAATCGGGTGGTGCTGGCGCGCGTTACTTCGGTATCGGCGCAGATACACAGTATCAGCTCGACCAAATTGCCGTTAACCTGCGTGTCGTTAACGTCAGTACAGGGGAAGTTCTCTCTTCGGTAACAACCAGCAAAACCATTCTGTCTTATGAAGTGCAGGCTGGGGTGTTCCGCTTCATCGATTACCAGCGTCTGCTGGAGGGTGAAATCGGTTATACCTCTAACGAACCGGTGATGATGTGTCTGATGTCAGCCATTGAAACCGGAGTTATCTTCCTGATAAATGATGGTATCGATCGCGGGCTGTGGGATCTGCAGAACAAAGCAGACGTGCAGAATCCGGTACTGGTGAAATACCGCGACATGTCGGTTCCTCCAGAATCCTGACAGGACGCGCATAAAAAAGGCGAGACAGGTATCTCGCCTTTTTTTATTCACTCACCGCAGGAATGTTTTGCGCTTTTTCCCGTCGTGCCGCCAGCCACAGGCCGCTGTTCTTCATGGCATAGCCAAACAGTAATCCCAGCGCCAGTGAGGGAACCACCAGCTTCCAGTCCCCCTGCCCTGCAAAGGTGGCGCACGCCCCCATAAAGGTGCCAGGCACAAACGACAGCAATAAATGCTTTGCCTGAACGCACATCAAAAAGGCGACCACGCCCGTCATGATATAGCCGAGGATCTCCAGATGTGGCGCGAGCGCACTGCCTTTCATGATAACCAGCGCCCAGATAACGCCGCTCATCAGCGTGCAGCCCGAAATAAACAGCCCTTTAAGGCCTCCCTGCGGGCAGGCGAAATAGGCCGTGCAGCCGAGGAACCCGGCCCAGCTGAGCAATCCGAGAGACACGGCTACCCATCCCCACAGCCCGGAGAGAATACCCGTCGTTATTGCGATACAAAGTAATATGTTCATGGCGCGCATCTTAGCAGAAGCGCGCCATGGAAATGAGATCAGAAGCACATTACATGCAAGATGATGCGAATTGTTGCAGAATTATTGTGATCTAAATCACTCTTCGTTCTCTTCTTCGAGCTCATCCCACATTGCAGCGATGGCATCACGCGTCAGCGGAGCCAGCGTTCTCCAGAATGGCGAGGTGGCATGCGCTTCAACTTTCCCAAGGAATGTCCCGACCCACGGCAGCAGGTAAGTTTCGAACAAGGTTTCGATGGCTTCGTTCTCATCATCTCCGGCGTGGTCTTCGATCCAGGACGCGGCCAGCAGCAGCGTACCGATATGATCGGCAGGCGTATCGGTCAGCGGCATACCCCGTTCGGAGAGAAATGCGCGCACTTCCGCTTCCGTTGCCCCTTCCTGCCAGGCTGAGCGGTATGGTGAAACACGGCACTCGTCACCCACAAACAGCGCGTTGTAATCTGTTGAAATCTGCTGCATGTCGCAACTTTTCTGCAGGCGCTCCAGCAAATCATCCTGTTCCAGCGGCCAGTTCTGTGCCAGTTTCCCTTCACGAATTAATGTAAAGAGCGGAACCAGCAGCGGGTCTTGTGGCTGGCGATAGTACAGCGTACCCAGCACGCGGCAGAGGATGGAAAACTCATTCATTTTTTTATTCCATTACACAATTAAAGATCGGCAAATTCAGCAATCGGTTCCATTCCGCGTGACTCCAGGAAATCGAGCATGCGGCGTGGGGTCACGTTCAGGATTTGCGCTTCCGGGAAGTTAACATCGTTCAGCACTTTCAGGCACTCGCTGAAATCGCCCAGAGTGAACGCAGTATGGGAATCTGAACCCAGCGCCACCATGCCTCCGGCATCACGCACGGCGGCCGCCACTTCGCGACAGTTGGCTTCACTGCCCTTACGCGAGTGAACAAAGGAGGAGTTGTTAATCTCCAGCGCCACGCGGTGCTTCGCAGCCGCCTGTGCGACAGCCTGAATATCAATCGGGTACTTCGGGTTGCCGGGGTGGCTAATAATATGCACATTGCCGCTGGCAATGGTGGCAATCATCGCCGCGGTATTGGTCTCTTTATCCTGAGGTGCAAAGACAGGCTCATGGAAACCGGCGAGAATAAGATCAAGAGACGTCAGCATCGGGCCGGTGCAGTCGATCTCACCGTCGGTATTTTTGATGTTCGCCTCAATGCCGCGCAGTATCCCAATACCGTCCACCAGACGTGGCCAGATCCGCATATTCACAAAATGCCAGTAGTGCGGCGCATCCGCCATATCCGGGCCATGATCGGTGATGGCAAAAAGCTTGATGCCCTTGAGCTTCGCTTGCGCAATATAATCATGGAGGTTGCTATACGCGTGGGTACTGGCGACGGTGTGCATATGCAGGTCAACGGGATACATCTCTCTCTCCTCTGCGGTTTTTCCAAAGGATAGCAGTTATCTGCAGCGATTATTAGCAAAAACCCGGCTAACGCCGGGTTTCACTCAGTAGCCGCGCTGTCTGTTGACCTGTCCGGTCACCGCGTTGCCCTGCTCTATCTCACTGATGGTGTGCGTAATATAGGCCACCGCCTCTGCCGGACGCGTCACGGCGGCGACGTGTGGGGTCATCGCCACCCGCGGATGCGCCCACAGCGGACTTTCTGCCGGCAGGGGCTCGCGGCTGTACACATCCAGCATCGCGCCTTTAACCTTGCCACTCTCAAGGGCCTTGAGCAGATCGACCTCTACCAGATGGACACCGCGCGCCAGGTTCATCACGTAACTCTGATCCGCCAACTGATGCAGAAGCGCACTATTAATAATGCCGACCGTTTCCGCCGTATTCGGCAGCAGGTTGATCAGCACGCGCGTGCCCTTCAGAAACGCCGGGAGTTCATCTGTTCCGGCAAAACTTTCAACGCCAGGGTAGTCCTTGCGGCTGCGGCTCCAGCAGCGCAGCGGAAAGCCCCACGGCACCAGCGCTTCCGCCACTTTTGAGCCGAGCACGCCCGCCCCGAGAATACCGATGGTAAAATCTTCACGCTGATACTCAGGCAGCGGCTCCCAGCGGGATTGCAGTTTTAAGGCCTGATAATCATCAAAGCGGCGGAACCAGTGCAGCACCTGACTCACGGCATATTCCTGCATTTGCTGGCCCATGCCGGTATCTTCCAGGCGGAACAGGGGAATATCTTCCGGCAGCATTTCAGGGTGCGCGTTCAGTTTGCTCAGAATGGAATCCACACCGGCACCGAGGGCAAAAACAGCCTTCAGCTTGCGCCCCTGGAGCATCTCAACCGGGGGATGCCAGACCAGCGCGTAGTCTGCGTGTTCGTTATCACCGCGCTTCCATTCACGCACGCGCGCCCCCGGCAACGCCGCCGAAAGTGCATTAATCCAGTAAGCCGTATCAAAAGTGGGGTGATAGAAGATAATATCCATACTCATTCCTGCCTTTTTTGCGCTGTTTTATTTTCATTTTCAACTGGATTGCCAGCATAACAAATTTATCGCCGGACCGCGTTGCTGATAAAAAAGGCGCTTTCAGCACATTTAAGAATCATGTTGTTTGAAGTTTGTCTAAATGCGCTAATTTACTGAAAAAGTGAGTTGACGGCTGTTCGGCTTTTCCTTACATTAGCGCCCGTCCCGACAACAACGGGATGACAATATGGTGAGGTGTCCGAGTGGCTGAAGGAGCACGCCTGGAAAGTGTGTATACGGCAACGTATCGGGGGTTCGAATCCCCCCC